>JACCDW010250528.1_pt1 | contig 99672 bp, 140 predicted proteins | sample 7449781 | NCBI WGS metagenome assembly JACCDW01 (sample SAMN15323449, study PRJNA562643) | freshwater metagenome | isolation source: river surface water | place: USA:Blue River Watershed | collected 2017-08-18 | reverse complement strand
GTACTGATTGTGATGCTCTTATTGAGATCACTACCCTGCAAAAATTAATTGACTACCGTGGCTGGTGTGCCTGTGGCTCTGCCAACCTGGTGAGGGTAGCCATTGAGGATGCAACTGTCCATGATGAGAGTGTGACTAAGATCACATTGCCATAAGTTGCCAAACCACCTATATTTTGCTAAAATGGTATTATGACCAAAAAAATAGAAACAATAGACGAACTCACGGATACATTATGGTCAATGGTTTTAGACCATGACGATGACTGTATGTGTGATTATTGTATCGCCAATGAAGTAGTTGGCAAATTGACCTACCCATACTAACAAGAAAGAGACCCACATGCATACATTACATTACTGGCTAGTAGAAGCAGAGGATAGAGAAGATTCAAGAGCCGTTGTTACTAATACATTAATTAGTGATGACGGTGACAAGTTTGTTGAATGGTCAGACTGGCATGTAGTTGGTGGTGGTCGTTGGTCTGATTCACAGTATGAAGATTCATCTGACATGATTGTGTCATATAGCGAACAACCTGAGAAGTTTAAAGAAGTACTTGAGAGTTGCAAAAAAGCAAGGGTAAAGGAAATGCAAGACCTTATGTCCCAAATTAACACTGATAAGTTTACTAGTGATATGGTAGATTACATATCAAACAATGCTAAATTAGAAGATAGATTACAAATGAATAACTGGTATATCAAAAAGGCCAGTGACTTAATGTCTGACAATTATAATCCTAATAGTTATTTTTATGACCTTGTTGGATATACCGCCAATATGGAATATATCCAAGAGCATATTGACAAGAAGAACCCTGAAATGCTATTCTTAGTACCTATTGATTTTCACTACTAAGGAGACCCAGTGAACGAACAAGATATAAAAGAGTTAGAAACTCTTATAGATAAGGCATGGCAAGAGTTTTCTCAAATTGCTGAGGAAGAAGAAAATGAAGGCTATTCAGATATAACGCTTTCAGTAGATAGAGCAGAGGCCAATGGCTTTGCGGTAGGTCTAGAAACTGCTTATCGTATTCTACTTGGCAATTCCTATATTACCAAAACCACAGTTTATAAACAGGATGAGTAGTCATATGTTTAAAGAGATGTCAGAAGATGAGTGGTTTGAGAAATATAAACCAATCAAAAATAATTTAGATAAGCATGCTTCCTTTGATGGCTATATGTTTGAGACATATGATGAAGAGTTAGCATTTGTCAAAGAGCAAGATGAATTCAACATCTGGACATATGGGGATGGGGATAATGGTGGGACCTTTATATGGAATGGCTATCATATAGTTAATAGGATTGGGTACTTTATTACTGAGGTCCCCTTTGAAAATGACGACGAGATTCAAATCACTATAGAGGAGTACAGCGATGAACTGGACACAACTGGATCTATTTGATATCATAGAACAAACAAACGACCAAGGAGAAGAATAAATGGCAAGATGGGAAATAGAAGTCATATTTGAGCCAACAGGTGATTTTATGAATTTTGAATATGAAACTGACAATGAGGATCAGGATTCTATCTTTAATGAGATTAGCAATCAATTGTCAATCGTACCATTCCTAGTGGAAAAGAATGAGGAGGAATAGTAATGGGTGCAAGAATTAATTACGTCTTCAAAGATGGCACAGATACTAGCGTGGTATTATACAGCCACTGGGGCCAATCTGAATGGCAGACTGATATTGCAGGGGCCTTACAGCATGCTAAGCCACGATGGGGAGACTCACAATATGGCACACGTATGATGATTAGTTATCTTATTAAAGACAGCCTTATGGATGAAACAGGGTTTGGCATCTACTCTGTAGCAGAGGGATCGTATGATCTAGGGGACCAGACCGTCGTTATTGATTTCGTTAATAAGACTGTAACAGATAACGTTGCTGTATCTTGGGACAATTTTGTTTTGGCCTACAGCAACAGCCTTGTCAATGCATAATAATATTAGCAGGGATGTAAATCGCCTGCAGCATATGGGCATGAGGAAGGGTCACCTCTAACCCAAACAGGGGACGTGGGTAACTTTTCCTACTTGCGTCCCTACACTTTTTTTGATACAATGAACGAGGGGTATAACTAATGACATTTAAGCGACTTGGTGCTAGTAAAGAAGAAAGAATTGCTATCCAAATTGGCAAGGCTTTAACTGACTTTACTACTGACTTAGAGGCTGTTGGATATTATTTATCTAAGCAACCCTATATTGTTTATTCAAGAGCGATGGAAGTTTTAGAAAGTGCGGAGTTCCAAAAGGAATCCGTAGAGTATAACAGAATGGGGTATTACAATGACAGACTTTTCTAATAAAGTAAAGATACTTGCTGACCTATGGATTAACTATAGGGATGAAGAGGACTTTGTAGATTTCTGTGACTACAATGATTTAGGTTTACCATTAGCATATTTAGCAGACAATGGTTTGGCTACCCCATCAGAGTTAGGCAATAAGTATATTGCTGAAACCTTTGACCTTTTGCTAGTATCATTAAAGATATCAGAGGATACAGGGTTTGAGGATTTGGATGAGATGTTAGGTAAGGCTATTTAACATCATCCTCGTCTTCGAGCAATTTGTTTTAGGGATTACGAAGATCGATATTTTTCCCCGAAACGGGTATTACGAAGGACTATAAAAAACCCCTGAACTTTATCAAACCATAATATCGGTGTTATAATTTATATATGAGTCCAAGACATTTTGCAAACTATGCCAAACATGATCCAAAAGGATATCAAACCTTCTCAGATAACTTATGGAATGGTTTTGTATCTGTTACTCATACTGTAGGTTTGGGTAAGTTCTTTTCCTTTACCCCCGATTTTTCTAACCCCGAAGATTTAAACGGCGAAGCCGTGGGCAAGGCCCTGGGTCAGGTTTATAATGTGGCCAGGGATTACGAAGAGACTCCAAAATCCCCAGAAGGTGTTGACGAATTCTGGCGGGACTTAGGAAGACCATAACACTTTCCCCTAGTAGTACATATCAAACCACTGTATTCTGATAGCAAATAATTTTTATTTGTTTTTAAATCTTTTTTAAATCTTTTTAAAACTTTATCAAACCTTTTAATTAATTTATTACGAAATTTGCAGATTTTTCCCTGAAATTGTCATAAGGTTTTGGTACAAAACATAGTTGACAAACACTATTGTTTGGTATATAATGCATGGCCATATATGTTGGATATGGGGGTTTGACATATATTTGGATATGTGGTATAGGTGGTTTGGGGCCCCCTGGCATTACGACGCCATCTATAAAAACGCTCTATCACCCACTATCCTCCACTTTACTCCACTTATACCCTATCAAGAAATATCATCAGTAAGATATTTAATCATTATCAAACCCCATAAACCATATCAAATTAACCTTTTAAAGCCTATTTCAGGAGGTATCAAACCAGGGTATAAGAAGTATCCCTATCCTTTGATAGCCTTATTGACCATACGTATCAGAGTCTTCTTGCGTATCTTTCGTGCATTAAATGTCTCCGTATATCCGCTTTGAGGCATATCCGCCTTATCAAGAAAATGTCCGTATCTTTCCCTTAGTGTATTTACTACTAGAGATTCTACTCTTTTGGCTTCCCCCCGATTTTTGAAATACCAATATGAAACCAATTTCCATCCTTTGGTCCTATGTTGGCGAAACCTCCTACCTGCTATATCCCCAATACCTATCTTGATGGCATCAAACCCTTCATGATAGATAATATATAAAATACACATATTGACATTATATAGGTGGTTTGATATCCTTAGTATATGCAAACCTTTATGCCTTTTGAGAACTATCAAGATACCGCAGATATTTTGGATAACAAACGCCTTAACAAACAGATACTAGAGGGCTATCAGATTTTGAAGATTTTATCTGGTGCCTCAGAGACTGGTGCTTGGCGTAACCATCCAGCAGTGCTTATGTGGAAAAGGTCAGAACACCACCTATCAAATTATATAGATACTCTTGTTGATGAGGCAAACCATAGAGGTATTCGGACAGAGAAAAATGTATCAAACCTTAATATCTTGAAAGATGGGTTTGGCGATAGATGGGGAAATACAACTCCTTTCTGGGTTAGTGATCTAGATAAGTTATCTCGTGTTACGGATAGCCATAAGGCTAATCTCTATAGGAAAGATCCTATCTACTATGCAGAGTTTCAATCCAATACCGCCAATCCTTGCTGTGATAGATGTTTATATTATTGGCCTACACATGTGGCTAGTAACCAATAGTGCATCGTTAGATGCATAAGAAGGTTCCTAACCTCTATTCGTCGCCGAACTTTAACTTCTATTTTTTCGCTTGACTTTACCGCATAAAAAGGATATACTGTATATATGCTAAAAGTGTTGTGTTTTGATTGTGGTGCTATGTTTGAGGTTCCTCTTGGTACCGCCAGCCCAACCAAACAATGTCCTAAGTGCAAAGATAATTAATGAAAGAGCCTAAGATATATAAGATGGACTGGAGGGCCTTGGGCTATATCCCAGTATATCAAGATGGCAAACTGGTCTGGGTAAAAGAGTAGACTATGATAGAAACATTATTTTATGTGGCAGTTATTTATGCTTGTATAGCAATACCGTTTAAACTATGGGCGTCCACAGAAAAGTATAAGTATTTAAAGAAAGATACAGATGTTAAGATTGAGGACTTAGAGTTTAACAATAAATATTATATAGATATGATCAATGAGTATAAGGCCCAACTAAATGTTATGATAGGGGCAAAGGATAGATACTATGCCCTATGGTCAGAAGCATTAGATACCATATCAGAAATAGAAGATATTTTAACAGATATGCCAGACAATGAGTTTAAATCTCAAATAGAAGAAATATTATACCCACCAGAAGAAGTGGACGAGGATATAGAATGACATATGACTTTTTTGCTAAAGAATGGTTTGGTGGATGTGGTGCTTGTGGAAATGAATTGTTTGCCCCAACTAAAGGAGAATATTTAATGTCACGTATGATACATACTCGTTCTAAAAACTGCTTAGGAGGCTGGTAATGGAAGATATAAAAACACTTGATGATTTAACTGAAGATCAAAAGCGTGATGTTATGAACTTAGTTATTCTAACAGTGAAAGAAATTAGAGAACAGATTGCAATGGATATTGAGGCGACAATTCCTTTATGGAAGTCTAAAGGTTTACTTAAGAGTCGTAGAACTGAAAAGGCATTTAGGATTTCTGCTGCAATGGCTAGAGGTCAACATGAACAGCCACTCGTATAAATTTCTTTGCATGTATTGTGATTCCCGTCTTGAAGGGGATTGGCAACACGAAATAGAATTTGAGCAACCATGTTTATCTTGTGGCTTGCCAATGGATATGATTTATCATATGTTTCCGAATGGAGAAGTTTGGATGATTAAGGATTATTTAGAATCAATTGATGACTAAGGTAGTATAATTAGTTATGCTTAATTTTGAAAAACATATTCAAACCAGAAATCCAGTATTACGATCAATAGGGAATATCTCTGGATCTATCTCAACTTATTTTTTAATGAAAGAGATTCATGCTGAGGACAAAGATAATAATCTAAGAGCAAGAGTATTTGCTAAACTATTTTTAATATTTGAAAAGCCTCAAAAAAGATGGGGCACATATTACATAGGACGAAAGATAGCCGTAAAGGGACAGCAAGAATGGACCGTCCCAAGGTCCTACAATAACACGCTTAAATAGGATATAAGATTAAATAATCTGATATACTTCTGTTATGGCATCACATTCAATAATAACATTAAGTACTTCTGAGGCAACTAGATTAACACCAGTTGGCATTCATTCTGGATTAGACCTTACAATTCAAAATATTAATTCAGATGGTTATATATATATTGGTGCAAATGAAAATTTATCGTCTACAAACTATGGATATAGAATATCTCCTAACAATGCATTGGCATTTGAACTTCCTGGAGCAGATTCTATTTACGCTATAGGATCTACTACTGGATTACAAATTGCTGTAATGAAAACTAATCTAGAGTCTGGTGCGTAATGGCAAGATTTACAAGTCCTGATGCTAATGGTTTACCAGGACCTACTGGACCAACTGGTCCTGCTGGTGAAGATGGCGTTGGTGTTCCACCTGGTGGCAATCCTGGAGATATTCTTGCAAAAATTGACGGTATAGATTACAACACTGAATGGGTTGAAAACTTTACAAGCGTTGTAAAACATGAAGTAAAGGCTGGAGTTGCTTTAACTAAAGGACAAGCAGTTTATGTAACTTCATCTACTGGAAATGATGGAACCAACATGATAGTTGGTAAAGCATCAAATGCTACTGAAGCAACTTCTAGTAAAACTATGGGTTTGATAGATTCTACTTTAGCAATAAATGATTTTGGATATGTAATTACAGAAGGACTTCTTGGTGGATTAAATACAAACGGTGCAAATGCAGGGGATCCAGTATGGTTAGGTGTGGATGGAAACCTTATTTATGGATTAGCCAATAAGCCATCTGCTCCAGCACACTTAGTTTTTATAGGAATTGTAACTCGCAAAAATCAAAATAATGGTGAGATATTTGTCAAACCTCAAAATGGTTTTGAATTAAACGAACTTCATACAGTAGCACTTGAATCAAATGGATCAATAGCAGATAATGAAGTTCTTGCTTATGACACCGCTTCAGGATTGTGGAAAAACCAAACAGCATCTGAAGCAGGACTAGCAACGGTATCTGCAGGATCTGTACTCAAAGATACAATGCTTAGCAATTCTGAGTTAAATGTTATATCTACAACAATTGCCCAAACCACATCTAATGTTAATTTTATTACTTATGACTATACTCCAGTTAGTTCTTCAAGTTATTTAATGATTCAATTCCATATTTCTAAGTATGTTATTCCTGGTTCTATGGATGATAGTTATTTCTCTGTCCTTTTAGTTGATGGTTCAGAAATTTCTTATGGGCACCAGAACTTTAATGATGATGCTGGTGGAACCAATAATAGATCTGGTGTTTTATTCCCATTGATGGGTAGATATACAAATTCAAGTACATCTGCAAAACAGATTCAATTGGCTGCAAGAAGAATTTCTGCTGACGATAGCATTACTATTGATAATAGTTCTTCTGCAATATGGCTTCGTATTACAGAAGTTGCACGATAATATAACCTTGACAATCTAAATACCGCCTGATATACTGATATATAAGTGTGCGGATGTTGCATAATGGTAGTGCTTCTGCCTTCCAAGCAGACAGTGAGAGTTCGATTCTCTTCATCCGCTCCAGGTCCCCATCGTCTAGTGGCCTAGGACGTCGCCCTTTCACGGCGTTAACACGGGTTCAAATCCCGTTGGGGACGCAATATTTGACACACAGAAGGGACTAATGTAAAATGGGATATATGGTTCAACGAATTGTTCTTTCAATTATGATTATTGGATTAGTTGGTCTTTATTTATATGGCTTTAAATAAATATATAAAAAATAAGCAGCGATAGCATAATTGGTTAGTGCCCCATGCTCATAACATGGTCTGTCTCAGTTCAAGTCTGAGTCGCTGTACAATACCTCTGTAACTCAGTGGATAGAGTAGCGGACTTCTAATCCGTTTGTCGTTGGTTCAAATCCAATCAGAGGTGCTCATACTTACTAGGACTTACAAACATATCTTTTAATAAATCATTATACAAATCTTCAAATGAGTTATCCTGTGTTGATATATATGGAGAATCATTATTTATTTCAGACTTTAATAAACTATTATTTGCATAAACCTTTACATCTTTAGTTAGTGTCCCACCAATATTAAATAAGTTGCCATACAAAGATCTTGGAAAATGTCTTCTGTCTACTATTTTTAATAGTTTTTCTTTATTAAATACCATAGGGGTATGGATATCATAATCCAATGCACCCTCAATTCCTGACTTAATTAAAAAAGTATTTGTTTTTTGTAGCAAAGATATGTATCTATTAATCTGAACCATTTCTTTATATCTATTTATCTTATCAATCAATAAACCACCATGTAAAGTTTCAACATTTTTAACTGGCTTAATTACAAAAAAATCATCATTCATTAATATAAAATCATCTGATATCTCATTATTTTGAGCAGCAGCCTTTAATGCCAACCTTATATTTTCAAATTTTGTGGTGGTATTAGGAACTGAAATAAAGTTACCTATATACCATGATGGCTTATATCCTACTAGCCATAGGTTATCATATGAGAGGTTTTTAACTACTGATCTTATTGAGTATCGCAGTTCTTCATTATCCCCTGGCCTACAAATATATACACAGTCCATATTTTAAGTATATCATGCTGGTATAATTGATAGACAAATCGAAAGGGACTTACTTGTCTAGTAATTGGCTTGAACCACTGGTATCTTATTATAAGATTTATTTTGGTGATACCGCAAAAAATATTTTTGATATTGGAACTAGAGATGGTGACGATGCTCAGTTTTTAAAACAAATGCTTAACGTAAAAAATGTATATGCAGTTGAGGCTAGATCTGAAGCAGCACAATTAACAAAGGAAAAGTATCCAGATTTTATAGTATTTGAAACTGCCATATCAGATTTTTCTGGTGAAACAGAATTCTATGAGATAGTTTCAGATGATGCAGATTATGTAGGCTCTTCATCCATATATAATAATAAGTTTGAAAGACCTGAGTATCCACATAAAATTGTTAGGCTACCAGTTATTACAATGAATGATTTAATTGAAAAGAACAATCTATCAAAAACTATATTTGATATAGTTAAGGTTGATATTGAAGGGTTTACTTATCAATTACTTTGTGGAATGCATAGGTATATTAAGAATGTAAAGATGTTTCATCTTGAAACAGAAAAATGGTCAACGCATACAACTCATAGAAATAGTATTGAAATTGCAAATATTATGAGAAGTCATGGATTTAAGTTAGTTGCAAAACAATATCAATGGGGGGAAGATATTGAAGATCAGATCTGGGTTAATGGTGACTTATGTCCAAAATCTTAATAGTAAGTGGTAACCTAAGAGACTGGTCTAAGAATAGTGGTGGTAAAGAAAGAACTGCTACCATTGCTGAGGCATTACATGATCATGATGTAACATTTTTTTCATTTGCCTGGGGCCAAGAGTCAATGAATACTAAACTACCTAATGGTATTCACCAGATTCAAGTTGGATTAGATAATAGAACATTAAGAAAATATAAAGAATTAATTCGTGGCAAAGCAAAAGCAAATCATGATACAGCAGTAGAACTATTAAAGGGAGACCTAGCACCAGTTATTAAAAAAATTAAACAATTGGCTTCAAACTCAGACCTTGTAATCTTAGATCATTTCTCAGTCTCTCCATTAATTGAATCAATCACTGATGTTCCTATTATATATAATTCACACAATGCTGAAATAGTTATGGCTAATCAGTTATACCCTGAAAATGCTGAGATTATTCAAATAGTTGAAAAAATGGAAAGAATTGCAATAAAGAATTCTATTGCTACAACATACTGCTCAACAGAAGATATCACTAAACTTGAAGACTATTATGGAAAGATTAATAACTCTTTTTATGTTCCAAATGGATCTTTAATGCATGATAGGGTAGATCCAATTAAAAGATTACGATCTAAAAATATATTATTTGTTGGTAGTAGTCATATGCCTAACATTATTGCTGCTAAAAAAATTATTGATATTGCTAGAGGAATGCCAGACTATAACTTTTTAATTTGTGGCAATGCTGGATATAGTTTGCAGTATGAAGAACAGCCAAGAAATTTTAAAATTATGGGGCATGTGGATGATAACATGCTTGACAAATTATTTAAAGAATCATTTGCCTTTATTAATCCAATGGAGTCTGGATCTGGAACACACCTTAAAATGATGAAAGCCCTTAGTTATGGTATTCCAATCTTAACTTCAAAAGTTGGGGCAAGAGGATTTTCTGAAAAAGAAATTAAAGATTGTATGCTTATTGCAGAAACAACAAAAGATTTTGTATCTATAATTAAACAATTAGATAATAAAAATATATACTCTACACTATCTACTAATGGATTTGAACATAGTAAAACCTATGATTGGAATAAAATTAAAAGTGATTATGCTAATTTTATTAATTCAATACTAACAAATACTTCAAAAATAGAAGAATACAAAATAAATAATAAAAAAGAAAAAGTTTTAATCTATACCATTATTCGTAATAGATCTTCTCATGTAAATAAATATTATAATCAAATTAAAGATATTGTAGAGAATTTTAAAGATTATGAATTTTACTTATCTATATATGAAAATGATTCAGATGATGGAACTAAAGAAAAATTATTTAGACAAGATTGGTCATTTTTATCTGGAGTTTCTATAATAAGTGAAAACATAAATACAAAATATTTTGAATCTGTTAAGAGTGGTGAACGTGTAAAAAACTTAGCCTTGGCTAGAAATAAAGCAATTGAGGCTGGCGGATTCTTGGATCAAGTAGACTATGTAATGATGATTGAAAGCGATATTGATTTTGATTTATCATCTGTTGAAAAGGTACTTAACTTTAAAAAGATAGAGCCTAACTTTAGTATTGTATCTACTATATCTATTAAGAATAAAAGACTTTATGATTGGTGGGCTACTAGAAAACAAGCAAAATATTTAGATGAATACCCTCTTGAAGATGGATATAAAAAGAAACCATACGATAGATACTATTCAACATCTAATGGTATTTGTTTATATAGGGCTAACCCTTTTCAAAATGGTATTAGATATGGATGGATTAATACTGTAACTAAAGAAGAAGATTGCGAAATGGTTGTTGTCTGTCAATTATTTGCAGAATATGGGTATGACAATATTTATATTATACATAATGCAGAAATTTATCATGATCGTAAATAGTTTAGTTAATCTTTTTTAAATAAATATCAGAATGCATTGCTGCACCAATAGCATATGCATAAACTTTCCAGTTATGGTTATTAATTAAAAAAGCATTAACACCCTGAACAACCCCATAGTATTCATTATTAAAATGATCATACATTATATAATCATTAATACCCACTAGGCCACCAACAGATAAATGTATATTTGCAAACTCTAAGGCATCATATGTAAACTTAAAACTATGTTCTGCATCAACGTAAATATAATCATATATTTTATTTATTTGATTTAAATCTTTAACGAAATATTCTTTAATTATATTTATATTTGTATCTTTATATTTATTTTTAATAAAGTCATAGTTTGTATCAGTATCAAATCTAGGATTTTCTCCTCTATTCCAATCATACTGATTGAACGGGTCTACAAGGTCAATAGAGTTAGGCTTTAGGTGTTTAATGACTAGATCTGTATAATCACCAGCCAATACCCCTATTTCAAGATATGAATCTATGGCTCTCCAGTCTAATAAAAAATCTTCTCTATCATAATATAGTTTAGCATTTTTAAACATGGATTGATTCAAAGTTTTTGGCATTTCAAAATCTTCTTTTGACATATATTTATTATAGCATGATCAGTTATGTGGTAAAATTAATGTATGCATCCTTTAACCCCAGAATGGTATAAGCCAAGGCCAGACCTATTAAAAATGGATCCAATCACCGAAAAAATTGGTGTTGGAATTAGCGGTATTAAAATAATAGAAAATTGGATATCTCAAGAAGATATAGAAATTGCAATAAAAATAATTTCACAATATAAAATTAATAATAACGCAACTCACTCATATCCAATACACGTTTTAGATGATTATAAAGAAACTCCATACGACTTAGCATTTGCTAGAAGAATGGGTAATAAGATGGTTCAAATGGCATCAAGCCTGTATAGTGAGCCAATAACATTAGATAAAAAATTCTTATACGTAGTACATCCAACTGGCACATACATTGATCCACATACTGATATTTTAGATATTCATGATAATGATTACGAAAATGAATCATTAGATGCACAGTCAAAAAGATTTCCATATCTTTGGAGTGGTCATTGTTCAGTTCTTGCATATCTAAACGATGACTATGAAGGTGGGGAATTATATTTTCCAGATTTAGATTTTGGAATTAAACCAAAAAAGGGAATGCTTATTGCTTTCCCTGGAAATTTACATTATGTTCATGGGGTTGCTCCAATTACTTCAGGAACAAGATATACGCTTTCACAGTGGTGTAAGTTTGACAACTTTGGTAATTAGATGCCTAAAATACCAACCAGACCAAAAGATGATGGATCTCCAAAATTATTCAATAATAATGAAGTAGAGGACAGCCCAAAAATAAATCAATCACAACTTATGAATGCTAGAATATTTTCTTCTAGAGAAGAATATGCGAAGTCATTAAATGATGGAATTAGATTTATGGAATTAGGGGTAGCCTGGGGATATTATGCAGAGTTTGTTGCTGAAAATGTAAAAACACAATCAATAGATTTAGTTGATTATTTTAATATAGATTTAAAATGTTGGTCGTGGAGAAAGTTTGGAGAATGTAAATGTGAGCCAATAAAACACACTATGGACTATTCTCCAAAAAGTCATCATAGTTATATAATTGATAAATTTTCAAAATATAATAATGTATCTATTCATCAGGGTGAGGCGACTACAATATTAAAAACAATGAATAAACAGTTTGACTATATCTATATAGATTTAACTAATGATAGATTTACAACTAGCACTGCCCTTAATCTATGTTCTAATTTAGTACCAGTTGGTGGTATTATTGGCTTGAATGATTATTTAATATATGATGGAGTTATTGAAGATTCTTTATATGGAACATTTCAAACGGTAAATCAGTTTTTACATAGAAATGAAAATTGGTCAGTTGATGCATTGGCTTTACATAACTTAGGATTCTATGATATATATCTTAGGAAAAATTAAAAATGTCAGATAAAGATTATAGATTAGAAAAAATAAACGAGGGTAATGTTAAAGATATTTTTTTTAATACATTTGATATTACATGGATGCAAGGCCCAGATAGGCCTAAAAGAGACTATACGTTATTACCTATAGAAAATGCAATTGATGATGGAGAAGTCTCATATTTCTACAATGAAGATTTTTATAGATGTGATAACTTTAAATCTAATCATACTGGGAAACATATCCTTTTTGCTGGTTGCTCTAATACTGAGGGTGTTGGTAGTCCATTAAATACCGTTTGGTCAAAAATGCTTTATGATGAATTAAGTAATAACCATGATATGGATGGGTTTTATTCTATTGCTAGATCTGGATATGGTTGGCAAAAGATTATTACAAATTTTATGATTTATGTAAATAAATATGGTTTTCCAAGTCACTTACTAGTTTTACTACCTAACATAACAAGATTTTATATTTGGGAAAAAGAAACAAAGGGTTGGCAATATGTTCAAAGATACCCAGGCAGAGGGTCTGACGAGATATCCATTTCTGAATATTATCAAAGATTTATAGATTTTATAATATCCTGGAAACTATTTGAGCAATATTGTAAAGATAACAATGTTAATCTTATATGGTCCACATGGGATGATATTGATGCAAATAATATTATAGTTGCAAATCAAAGTAAAACATTTTTTGATTTAAATAAATCTGGATTTAAAGATTTTATTAAAATTAAAAGACCAAATCTAAAAACAAATAAACATGATATTTCAAGAAGAGACGGCCATAGTGGTATTTTGTGGCACGAATATTGGCTACAAGGATTTAAAGATGAAATTGATAGAACTGGATTCTTTAATGATTTATAAAATAGTTTTATGGTTTAGAATGAAAAAAATAAATAAACAATTAAAAAAACCAAATAAATATATTTATTAACCAAATAATGATTCTATTTTAAACTTATTTGCAATTCCAGTATGTCTATCATGTACTTTATTGTCAACTAAAGAAATAAAAGTTGGCACACCCATCACTTCAAAATCTTTTACCAATTCTTTATTTTCTGGCAAATCAACGTCGATTGAATGGTATTCAACATCTTTATTGCTGAATCTAAACTCTTCAATTATTGGTTTCATTTGTCTACATGGAACACACCAAGTAGCAGTAAAGTGCATTAACTTTTTCATTTATTACGTCTAGCCCAACGTGATCTTTTTAGACGCTTCTTATGCTTTTTTTTAGCCATGCGTTTACGACGCTTTTTAATTATTGAACCCATAATTAATTACTTCTAGGATCGATAAAAACTTCTGTTAATCTTGAAGTTTTAGAAACTTTTTTACCAAAATCAGCAAACAATGATTTATCTTTTTCAGCATTAACTATTCTACGAGACCAAGAGAATCCTGCATCTCCACCCCATGCTAACCACATGATATATCCATTAGATGGATTTGATTGATTAGCCCAGTCTTTACCCTTTTTATCTACTTCATGACGAGAGAAGTATGAGTACATTCTCTTAACTGTGCTAAGAGATAATGTTTCTCCTCTTGCTAATTGTCCTGCACGAGTCCAGCCTACTGCTGTACCCGCACCATTTGCCTTACCATCTTCTTTAAATTTAATTGCTCTACGTGCTGCTGCTCTTGCACCTGCTGGTGGAGAATATCCTTCAGCCTTCTTTACTGAATCTGTTTCATAAACTACATCATCATCATCTTCATAAAGATCATCTGCTTTTTCTGCAGGAACACAGTTAGGAACCATTTTTCCATTTGCTCCTGGCTTCATTCCACGTTGTACATATCCATCCCAACATGGTGCTTGCTTAGTTAAATCTGGACAACATTCGCTCTTCATTGCATTTGCTTGACATACTGGGCAATTCGGGCAGTCAACATTTAATTCTTTACATGTTTCACATCCACAGCCCTGATAAGTTTGAGTTGGTAGTATTGAATCATCCACTTTTTCATACATCATTTCGCCAGCCATTGCTGTTTCCATGTCTTTTAATTCTGGCTCTTGTGGTAGCGGATCAATTGGAATCATTAATGACATCATGCATGCAGAATATTCTCTTGTTGCTTCCCAAAATCCATCTTCTTCTTGTTCGTATAATTGAATTAATACTGCAGGATTTTCTGCTGTTGCTTCTAAAGTATATTCTCCACCTGGAATGCCTAGCATTCCTTCTCTCATTACGTGAACTACTTGGCCAATATGAAATTCATCTTCTTCACCATGTGAAGTTAATGCCCAATCTCCTTCTTTAAGATCTGGCATTGCTTTACCAATATTTCCTTCAGAACGATTAATTGCATATATCTGTGCTGCTGCTTCTCTTTTAGTTTTATGACAGCCCATTACTTCTCCGCCCTCTTTTACAGCAGGGTATCCAGAGCATCCGTAACTTCCTTTAGCACCAATACGATAAGGCATGTTTAAATTATACCATCTTTCTGAGTAAACATAAGTGGGTATTTAGCCTGTTCATCTAGGATTCTAGGCAAAAGTTGATCATAATGATCAGAAATGCCTTCTATGCCTTGTAGATATTCCTTAATGATAGCGTATACTGGGTGTTTTGCTTCATTATTAGTGAGATTTTTTGCCAAGGATTCCTCTGGAATTTTTGAAATATCTACATCAGATAACATCAAAAGGTTTTTAATGGCTATGTCTGTTTGCTCTCTTGTCTGTTCATAGGTCAAATACTTAATATTGTTAAAATTTTTCTCAATACAATTTAAATATGATCCATATCTTTTAATTTGGTTTTGAATAAAGTCTATTTCAGATAAGCCCAGTTTAATAATTTCATCAGATTTATTTTGTGCTTTATCTACAATTTGTACACCGTCAATTACATTTCCAGTAAAACCTTTAAACCATCTTTCAGCATTAGATGTTATTGCATCTACTGGATTTCTAACAATTGCTGATAATGTTACATCGCTACCATAGTTTCCTAAATAAAATAATGGTTCATATTTATTAATTATCCATTCATCATACTCTTCTCTTTCATGTAAGTTACCATTTCTAACATTCCATACGCTTTTTCTTAAAGCACCCGTAAAAGTATTACTGCCAGATCTTGGAAAAGAATTTATAAGTATTTTCATATATCTATTTTACTCTATACTCTCTCGATTTTAACCTATCTTTAAATGCATTTTCTTTTAATATACTAAATGGACCAATCTCAAAATCATCATCTTTTAATAATCTAATTCTTGGACAAAAAGTCCTTGCCTGATACATGCATTCTTCATGGAATGGAAAATAGTCAGAATACAAAATTCTTGTTGATGCATCTGGCATAGATATTTCTACTGGTGCTGTTATCCATCTATGTACAATTTCATCATCTGCTATTTCAATACCACAAAATGGACAAAGACTATTATCAAATACTAAACTTTCGTTAGGCTCGTTTAAACCTAATTTTCCAGTAGACTCAAATCTATCTTCAGACTGCCATGGGATAGGAACTTTTTTTGCTAAATTCCATCTATTAGGAATGGCAAATGGTCTTGGAAGACCAACAGTATCCAGGTCTTCTTCTCTCCATTGATGTGCACCATCAAAAACATTTCTTGACATTAAAACTCCAATTAATATATATTCATTATATCATTTTATTGGTTAGTCTGGAGTATGTCCTAATTCTATGACAGTTTGCACAAACCACTTCACATTTTTCTATTTCTTTTTTAATTGCTTTCCATGAAAAACCATCGTGAATCATCCTAGAAATATTATATTTTTTATCACGTAAATGATCAAAATCTAAAACTATATGATCTTTAATTCCACAATCTACACAGCCAGAGTCTTCTTTTATCTTAGCAAGTTGTTTCTTAAACATTTGCTTATTATAATAGGCCAACTCTTTGTCAGTCATCGATATTATTATACCGCTAAATATTAAAGCCCCACACAGGTAATTCAGGCACGAAGGCCCAGGATTATAAATGGGTAACTAAGCCATCTCTAAGGTCCTGTGTGGGGACTATCTCTATTATACTGTTTTATTTGATCTTAATTGTCTTAGGTTTCTTTTCCTCTGGAACAATACGATCAATGCTGATATTTAACATACCATCCTTTAGATCAGCACCAGTTACCTCCATATATTCACCAAGTGCAAATGATCTTATAAATTTGCGACCTGCAATACCCTTGTGAACTACTTCAGCATCTGTTACCTCTACAACTTCACCTTTAATAATCAAAGAACCATTATCTACTGTTACTGAAATATGATCTTTTGAAAATCCAGCAACTGCAATAGATAATTCATATGTATCTTCATCTAATTTAAGAAGATCATATGGTGGATATGATTGTGAGTTTGTTTTATGTGCATGATTTAATCGTCCCAACTCTCTGTTGAAACCAATAAAAAAAGGATCATTGAATAGATCCATAGCGAATGTACTTACCATTTTATTCCTCCTTCAAGCGAATAAATTAATATACCCCCCTATTGGGCAGGCAATATAAATTATACCATATTGTGATATAATGATACAGAGACTTAGGAGAGATCATGGATCCAATTAAAATAGAAAATGGTAAGAACAATATAACAGAAAGCAGAATTGGTAAAAAATATCATCACGAGAAACCAATTCCAGGAGTACATATTTATAGCAATGTATGGCCAGATGGCTTGGATTTTATGAAAAAACTTGAAGAGTCTGGAAGTTTTGTTAGAGAAGATTACCTTGTTGATGCAGACGGAAACAAAATACCTAAAGAGGTTGGCAAACGTGGTGTAAGTACTTGGATCACAAAAGGATCAAAAGAAGAAGATGATTTTTTATGCAATATTTTTGGAGATGTTATTGATTCTTATTTATGGCATTATGATTTAGATCCACAAAGTCGTGAATCTTGGAGAATTACAAAGTATACTGTTGGAGATTATTTTGGTATGCATCCAGACGATTCATATGGTACGCCAAGAACTGTTGCCATGGTTTATTATCCAAATGATGATTATGAAGGCGGAGAACTAGAATTTATTAATTTTGGTGTTAAAATAAAACCAAAGAAAGATCAATTATTTTTATTTCCAGCGTCTTATGTATATGAACATAAAATACATGATATAGGGGAAGGTAATCCAAGATTTACAATAGTTACATTTTTTGCTAACATGACAGAAAATGAAAGAATTAAAAGAATTAATTCATTACCAGTGCCTTATAAGGCTAATTTAAAATATATAAAAGATATTTAAAATAAAAAATGGGGAGTTTTTATTCTCCCCATTTCTTTTTACTTTTTCTTTGCAGCAGTTTTCTTTGCAGGTGCCTTTTTGGCAGGTGCTTTTTTCAGAATTGCAGCCACTTCATCTACTGATGGTAGACGGCCAAACGATTTATCATTTGGATTGGCGTAGCGTAATGCTACTGGGATAATGGCTGAGACTAATGAGTAAACTAAATCCTTTGGATCAGTTACTCCTGCCATATATAGTGCTGTTGCTCCAGCAAGTACGGAACGTCCGTATGATGCTAGTAGTGCTTTTGTTGATTCTTTCATTCTTCCTCCTAGGATAGAACTCGTGTTATTATATCAAAACCAATCCACAAACCAATAATTCCTGCGACTCCCGCAAAAACTGGTGGTGCTGGGACTGGTAATTTGAATGCAGCAAATATTGCACCGCATCCAAAACCTGTTAATGTAGATAGTATTATATCTTTCATACTGTTAACATTTCATCGTAATGATAAACGCATAATTCAAGATATACATTATTTGATAAAAAAATTTTTTCAGCAGTACCACTGCATTTATGTATTTCACATACAACATATGGATATTGTCTATATTCTTCGTATTGTTTTAATTCAATCATTAGTCTATTTTACCATAGTCTGACGGCATCAACTTTTTAAGATCTTCATACTCCTTAGATATTTCTACTAAAATATCATGAAGTGGCTGACCTTCAGATATGCTTGAGAACTGGTTAAAATATCTAATTTGCTCACCAGCATTCTTATCAAACTTCTCTAAACCAGCCTGCACTTGCTCAATATATGAGAATGCCCAGTCTCTTGAATCAGAAATAAACTTTAAAAATCCCTCTGTATCCTCAACCTTTTTTTCGTTCTCAATTTCTTTTTTAGCCTTATCAATAATAATATTTTTATCTATTCTTTCTTCAAGAATTTTTAATGTGAGTGTTGATACTTTAATCTTAAGTTTAATATTGCCAACCATTAAACCAATAAATGAAATTATGAATAATGAAAATACAATAAACTCAAACATCCTTGCCACCTTCTCTCATTAACATAACAATTGCACCATTTGCCTCTAATGCCTTTTTTACTCTAACCATATATTCAACAGCACTACGTTTTTCTTCATCGTATAGACTCATAAAGTCTTTCTCACTTGCCTTTACAGTAAGAAAGTGTTCATGGTCAACAATAGTTAACTTAAAGTTTTTAGGTGCTGGTATTGAGTGAAAAGCCATCTTCATTGCATCTGTATACATTATTGCTCCGTTGTAAGATATTGCCAAGTGTCTCCCCATTGAGCCTTAGTCTTATGCTTATTAAACTCTCTAGATATTTGTCCACCTTCTAAATAAATACCGCCCCAAACTCCCCATTCTTTTTGAGAAACACCAACTGCAAAACATGTAGTCGATACTGGACATCTTGAGCATAATTTATCAATTGCAAAGCGAAGATTCTCATCTTCCTCATACTTATCAAAGAATAGATTTGTATCGTAATCTAAACACTCTGCTTCATCTTTCCACGCATGCTTAGTCATATTATCCTACAAATTTATCTGGAATATCCCAACCATTGGTTGACGGAGTAAAGCGATTTTGAATGTGCCAAGTACCATTTACATAGGCACCAAACTTTGATGTACGACCCTTTTCAGATGGATATGAATTGATTACAGTCCATCCATCCCAAGATAAGTCTTTGTTGTTTTTAACAATTGATTCCATCTTTTCTAATGATTTAATTTGCATTGCTACTCTTTCTATTAGTATTTGAATATTCCAACCTCAATATTGTTAGACTGTGCGTCTGAGACAAGTTTTGAGTTTGCTTCTTTTGGTGTACTTAAAAAGGCAAAGTAATTAACCTCTTTTATATTTTCTTGTATCCAACTTGGTGGAACTTTATAAAACTTAATCTTCTTACCACGAGATTTCATACCACGCTCAGATAAGTTGGTAAACTCCATAACCATAGCATTAACATTTGCTGGACCTGCTGAATAAATATAAAAATAAGGATCGTTTTCTGGCAGGGCAGACATAGCAACCGCCATTGCTCTAAGGAAAACATTATAGTCTTTAAAACTATTAGTTCCCTGAACTCCCACTATCATCAATATTCCTATCTCTCAACTGATCCATTATGAACAGCATTTTATCTAATTCTACCCTATCCATAGCCATTGTGTCAACTCTTCTAGTGCTTTCTTTATTAATATGTTGGCCATCCATATCTGCCATATAGAACATATTATCTTTAATCCAAAATGCTTGGCTACCCATAATAATAACCTTTACATTGGTTTTATTTTCATGATTCATTGCTTGAGATTTTCTCTCTGGCTTTAGTGTGCTGAGTGGTGGTAATAGTGGTTTAACAAGGTCAAAAATATGGCTTTGTCTATATACAAATGTCTGTTTAACCTTTAAATCTTTATCTTTTAACATTTTTTTAGACATCATGTTAACCAGTATAAAGGTTGCTAGAGATCCGATTAAGTATTCCATATTTGCCCCTGATAAAATTATATCAGCGTTATTTTCTTAATTGCCTGATAATATCTTTGAGCGTATATTGCTTATTTTTATCTAGTTTTAATACTTCAGAATTATTAAAGGCTTTTTCTGTAAGTTTTACTATAGGATCTTGTTCTGTAATATCCATCTCAACAAAGCCATTTTCCCATAAAAACATCATCTCTTGAGAAAAAAAAGTTTGCATCTCTTGATCTAGTTCTGGACTTACATCTTTTAGTTTATGTGTAAAATTATATAGCATTTCGCCAGTTTGAATATCTACACCAGCCACTTCAAGTGCTCCGTTAAGAATAAGATCTTCTATAATCTTATCTTCTTCCTTCATCACTTTTTCTTTGCTCTCTGTTTTGCTAAGGCTTCAAAATCTTTTACTTTAGTATCACCAAGATATCCCCATGCATAACCATCTTCAATCATCTGATCGTTGATAGATATTGTGTTTCCATCAACATATAACCATCCAAGAATTCTTCCATATTTTTCAGAACTATCTGGCTTTTCTGTTTTAATAACAACTTCTTTGGCATCTTTTAGTTTTGACTTTAAGTATTCTTTTGCTTCTAATCCAAGAACCTTTTCAAATTTGTCTGTTGTTCGTGATTCTGGGGTATCAATACCAGCCAGTCTAACACGTTGACTAAAAGAAACACTAAACCCAAGATCAATATCTACGTCTATTGTGTCTCCATCAACTACGCCAGTTACTTTTTTTACACGATATTCATACATTATTTATTTTCCTGTTCTAATTTAATAATTTGATAATCACTATCATTAGTATACACTATACTGACTATGTTTGGCATCTTTATTATATTTAATTCTTCGCCTTCAGAATTGATAACATTTTTAATTTGCTCAAAATGTAATTGGTCTGCTGAACTCATTCCAACTACATGTTTCACCCCAATAACTATTTGATTACTTTTATGCTTAATCATATTAAACATTTTTCTATTTTCTAAATTCCACCTTTGGTGCTTACCCAAAATCAAGGTAGTACGTTCTTTCCAATCTAACATACCAAATTTACGAATTATTGTTATTGCCCTAGTTGCAAGAGCGTCTTCATGTGTATCTCCAGTAACTACCACTCTATGATCATATTTTTCTGGATCTTGCCAATCATTAATTGTTTTATCTTTAATTGTGTCTATCCAAATAATGGCATCAGAGTCTCCGAAACTTTCTCTGCTTTCTTTTGTAGGGCATTCAATATCTACGATTATAGGCTTATCTTGTATTCTTTCTAATAGTCTTGCTAGTTCTCCAATTATTCTGGAACTTTCTACAATATTTGTTTTATTATTTAATATGCTAATAATATCTTTATCGTTTAAATGTATCCCATTGGTTCTTTCTCTAACTGCATCAGCAATAGCACTCTTACCAGAACCAGAATGTCCTATAATCTGTATAATCATTATAAGTTTTATCTTTCAGATAGTTTATTACGTTCGTCAACTATTTCAAACATAAACGACATCATTTTTTCATAACCAACAGTATCGTTAACTATTGTATTGTAATCATGTCCACAGAATAATAGATCTCCAGATACGCCAGTAACCTTAACATATGCCTGTGCACCACATTTATCACATCTATCTTGAGGTCCCAATACCCATTCTTTTGTTTCTAAAATTTCAGATGTCATAGTCATAGTATACTATCGCTTTCTGTTGTCGGTTGAATAGAATCCAGAGCCATTAAAAACAGCCCCTACATTAGAGTATACACGAGTTAAAGTAGTGTTGCAAGTATCGCAGGTATATCCTGGATCATCTTCTTTTATACCTCTAAACTTTGTATACCTTTCTTGACAAGATAAACAGTCATATTCATATGCTGGCATTTATAATTTATTGCCAAACTTATCTACGCTAACTAGTTCTCCAGTATTTCTATCCCAAGCAGATTTTACACTGCCATCTTTTCTAAGTAAAACAATAAGATTGTTTTTGATTTGTTTTTGATTAAATCCATCATGTCTTTTATATTGACCAGATGACATTATTTTACCTTCTTTCCAAATTTAGCCCACACTCTTTCATGAATATAGTAACCAATTGATTCCCATGCAATATAAATTAATGCTCCAAGACTAGCATATTCCCATTCTCCAGTAAATAAATAAATTACTCCAGCAACACCAACTAAGTGAAAGGTCTCCCAACTTAAGGTTTTTAATAAACTTTTTTTATTTGATTCCATTATTTCCTCCATAATATATTATAGCACTTTACCTACAAATTGTAAAGTTATATGTTTTTTCCCATTCTAAAATATCCTGCTCATCATTTAGTAATGGCTGCCCTTTTATATTTAAACTAGTATTGAGTAATACAGGAACACCAGTTAAAGAATAAAATCTATTTAGTGTATTCCATAGCCCAGGATGCTGATCTTTATTTACAGTCTGTACTCTTGATGTGCCATCTGCATGAACCACTGCTGGTATTTTATCTGGCTTTAGACATTTAACTGTATATTGCATATATGGAGATTTAAATTTCATGTCAAACCATTGTGATGCAAACTCCTCCATTACTACTGGAGCAAATGGCCTAAACTGTTCTCTTTGTTTAATTAAATTAACTTTATCCTTTATATCTGGATCTCTTGGATCTGCAAGTATACTCCTATTTCCTAATGCCCTTGGTCCATATTCTGCTCTTCCTGTTGCTACTGCTACGATTTTATTTTTTTGTATTCCTTGAATAATTTTATCAACTGGGTATTCCCCGCCAAGATCATAACCAAGATATGGACTCTTCCATTCTATATGTTTTCCATATAGTGCTACTGCTGCTCCTAAAGATGATCCAGCATCTCCTGGATTAGGCATAATCCACACATCCTCAAATAATCTCCACAATAATGTGTTTGCTGATGAGTTAAGTGCACAACCACCCATAAAAACTAATTTCTTTTTTCCAGTTATTTGTTTTGCAAAATTCATAAACTCAGATAGTCTTAACTCATATACAAATTGAACTGCTGCTGCAATATCAAATTTATCCTGTTCACTTACCCAGCCCCAATCAGTAATACCTTTATGAAAATTATATTTTTGTTTATTTATATTTGGGAAGTATTCATTGACCCTTTTATAATATTTATCTTTGTCTCCATACGCTGCCATTCCCATCATAATATATTCCTCTTGATTAGGCATCAAACCAACTAATTGTGTAAATGCAGAATAGAATAAACCAAAACTAAAAGGATAGTTTTGTTTATGTGCAAGTTTCACCTTGTTATCTATTCCAGTCCAAATTGTTGAGGTATTGTATTCACCAATTGAGTCTAGGACAACGATAACTGCATTATCAAATTTGCTTGTATAGTATCCAGCACAGGCATGAGAATAATGATGTTTAAAATATGTGTGTGGTATTGGTCTACCAAATCTATTTTTGATATTATGCCTAGGTAGCCATTCTCCATATCCCCCTCTTAAAAGCAGTCTAGAGGCCTTTAAAAGAGGCTTCTCATAGTATGCTATATGATCTGGTATCCCGTGGCTTAAAGCATCATTAATTAAACTATCATTAATATGCCAATCGTTTTTTTCTTTGCTATATCTTTCTGCATGTCCAGCAAATAATATTTCTCCATTTTGAATCAAAGATACTGATGCGTCATGTGAAGTTTCATTAACTCCTAAGATAATCATTCTGCGCCAGTTGAAATTCTTTTTTCATTAAACGGAATATTGTGATACCAGTTTGGCAGGGCATATCTTGGCCCCTTAGTAACAGGATAAACTTCATGAACATATAGGAAATTAGATGGGAAAAATAAAACACTTCCAGCCTCTGGCTTTATTTTAATATTTGAATGTCTGAACTCTAATTCGCCACCCTCATAATCATCATTTAAATATAGCAAGACAGACAAAACACGACTACTTACACCCTGATCTTGATGTGCAGGTAAATGTCCAGAAATATCATATCTTAATAGATGCATACTTTGCTCTCTTGATTTAATATTTTTTTCAGCCCAAGGATATATTTGTGTAGAATAATGCTTTAATGTTTCATCTAAGGCACCAAATAACTGAGAAGAAATATTTATTTGTTCATCTCTATAGACATCATCTTCTTTAATATGTTTTACTTGCGGAACAAATTTTTGTAAACAAAAGGTTTCATTATTTCCACCATCATTTTTCCATGGTGTCCAACCCCTAACAGAAGTTTTTAAATTTTTTTCTTCCATAAATCTTTTATCTAATGATTCAATATCATTGATTAACTGTGCAGGATTTTTTATAATATTTTTATAATAAACCATGCCAAGATCTAAAATTTCATAATCAAAGTTTGGTAAGTTCATGATGTACAGCCTCCCATCTTTGCTTTTTATTTTCACCTAAGAAATCTGGATCTGCATGTTTTGGTAAACTAGTGTGCATAAATAATGCAGTATATCTATGTCCACTTTTTACTGTCGTTATTCCATGAATATATTCTGATCCCGCACTTGGAAAAAATACTGCAGAATATTGTTTCGGCTTATATGAAAAATTTTGATTAGGGAAATATATAACTCCACCGTCATATTCATTCGGATCATTTAGATATATGACAGTACTCCACTCAATGAATGGCTCTGGACCTTGGGCATCTAGATGAAGATCTCCTCTAGTTCCTGCTGTCCAATGAGAACCAAAACCTTTAAAAACAAATATGGGATTAACAAATCCATTAAGTTGTTTATGAATTTCATTAGACCTATTGCCATATTTAATCATAACATCCATAACTGTTTTATTATATGGTAAAGATGTCCCACCATATCGCTGCTTGTAGTATTCTGGATATGGGTTTACCTCAGAAGGAGAGTTTTGCTCTCTTATAAGCGTTTCTGCATCTTCTGCACTAATAAAGTTATCTATAACATGTATTCTATGATTTGACATTTTTTCCTCCTATTAAATTATACCATTAGTTAACTTGTGTAACTTTTTTAATAAATTTACTTCCCCCCATATTTCCAAACTGCATTGAATATTGATCATAAAGAACATCATTATTTTGGTATGGTAAATATGACAGATTTTCTTTAAATATAAAATTATGAAATTGCTCAAAATCAGATATGGACCTATTATTTTTTAACTCAATAAAGTTATTTTTTTCATTTAATAAAAGAGATATACATTCATTATATAGATGATCGACAGAATATGGTATATAAACACTATGCTCATCTTTTTTAATTGATGAATAGGTTTTGGATGGGGCAGAATATATATCTATTCCACTACAATAAATGTCTAGTGATAAAATTTCTTCTTCGCCATTATATTTTATATATTCTGGATATCTAATATTATCAAAGGTCTCCTTTTTACCAAATATAAAATCTCTATTTATATAATTAGTTAAATTAAATAATGAAGATTCTGATATATTTTTTTGAATTGAAAATTCGTCCTTTTTTGAAATAGATAATTTGCCAGATCCAGAGATAATAATTTTATCATTAATAAAATTTATAAATCTTTCATCCCAACCATCTGACATGAGTATGTTATCTGATAAAATCAGGATATAGTCGGCGTTTGATTTTTTAATAAAATTATTTTTATACAAACATGGACTTTTTATAATATCCCAAATGATATGTTTATATTTTAAATTTAATATATTGGAAAATTGTTGTCTCCTGTCTATAGGATTTTGATCAAATAACTGTATGTTAATTTTATTTTTGCTTGTTTTATTTAATTGATTTATTACATCGACAAGATTTTTACCTTTATATGAATAAACAAAAACATCTATCGTTTTATTCATTTTCTAATGTTTCTTTTTTATTTTTTTGACCAAAAAATTTTTTACGCCAAGCAATTTTTTTATAATAGCCATAAAGCATTGACCTTCTATTTTCTGCCATAAACTCATGCTTATCTAATTCTTCTTTTGTTTCTACTGCTTCCATCTCCCACTCTTCACGTTTAAATGGTATCATTTGGAAAATTGGCGTACCCTTTGGTATTACTCCTCTAAAATTTCTTTTTAAAAAAAATGCAGTAAATACTGGTAATCCCCAAATATCAGACTCTACAATACCAGATTGGGTATAAAATGGTAAATCATATCTATTCATTGGATGAGTAATTAACACAGAATAACCAGGAGGTGTTTCATAAAACCAGTTCATCCTCCATCCATAGTGAATAGGATGACAATTATCAGGGACTGGCAAGTCAATGATTGGTCTAGTATCAACTAATAAAACATCGCCCTTCCAAGTTAATACTGGTTTACCATCTTTATCTAAATCTACAAAAAGATCATCTTCTAATAAATAATGATATCCTGCAGTTATTGCATCAAAAAATGGCATACACATTTTGGTAGATACTAATGCACCATCAGTTCCAATATTATTTACAACACCTAAAGTTATATCGTCATTTGATTTGTCGAATCTTGCTAAAGACCTATACCATTCTGGAATATGCCTTACTGCTGGCTCTGGAGCAGTTAGCCTATGTCCATATTCTAAGAATGCTGGAGTAAATTTTATATTTAAAGCATCACTCATTTATATTTTTTTTCTTGTCTAAACTTAAGTTTATATGCATTTGTAAAAACACTTCTTACGTTAAGCCTTTGTTTAACAAACTTTGGTGCAGCAGTTTTAGCATCTATTGCTTCCGATTGCCAATCATCTCTTTTAATTGGTATAACCTGTACCAATGGGGTTCCTTGTTTTATTATTCCTTTAAAATCTTTTTCAATCATAAATGAAAAATGTCCATCTGATAAAAATTTATCAGTGTCAACTATTCCTCCAAAAGCCCAAAATGGTTGAGGATCTCTATGTATTGGGTTCATTATTAATGAACTATATCCTTGTGGCGTTTCAACAACCCAGAATGGCATAATTCTAAATAAATCTTTATGATATTTTGTTTTATCGATTGGATAATGCTCATATTGTTGTATAGAATGAGTTGCAACTAAATCTGATCCAAATTGTCTTAATGCTTGTGGAATTGACCATGTTATTTTTTCTGGATTTGTAGCATCTATATATATATCGCATGGTGCTGTAATCATATATCCAGCAGTCATTAAGTCAAAAATTGGCATACATCTTTTAATAGTTGACGTCATTCCACCCATAGGGATGGCTGCTGCATCATCTATTGATCCTGGTTGTCTTCTATACCATTCTGGTACAAATTTTGATGCTGGTGAGGGTGGCTCTGCAAATCCCTCAGTTTTTTCGCTAAAGGAATAAAACTTAATCTTTTTCATAGAATTTCCTAACTCTCTCTACTATTATATCATCTGCCTCAAATACCATATCAAACATAGCAGATTTTTTAGATATTTTTCCAAATCTATCATTAATCATATGGCTACCTACTTTTTTAAAACTAAATCTTACAAAGTCTGGTTCTAAATAATTTGGAACTAGGTCAATCTTTTCATGCTTTACTTCTTCTTCATAAATCAAAAATGGTGATTCAGTAGTTGGATTTTTATATTGTATTGTAATGTCTTCATCTATAAACCATGGGACATAAAATTTAAAGGTTGCATTAAAACATTCTTCTGTTTCAATACCATTTTGTTTTGTATTATAATACTGCCTCATCCAAGGACGGTCTACATTATAAAATATTCCATTATTTTTTATTAATAAAAAAATTTCCGCATGATTATATTGACGAAGTGTAACTATATTATTGTTTATACTGACTAACTCTGGCATTGGATATAATTTTTCAACATACCTATTAATTGGCTTTATTATACTATTGCCATATAAGTCTAATGATATATATTTATATGATATCCATTTTTCTGGCAATCTTGATTTTTTACAAATATCAGAAAAAATAGGATCAAAAGTTTTACTCCATACATGAAAGTCATAGTCATCCATTATTTTGATCCTTTCTTTTGCTGGCCTGCCAGGTTTCGATCCTGGGACATCCGAATTAACAGTTCGGCACTCTACCAACTGAGTTACAGGCCACTACCCCATATTATGGAAGTACTTTTACAACCTTAGTTGTAAAAATATTATTAATTGCTAATGAAGCAACTGCTACATTTGCAGAAGATGTTGTTTGAGGAATTGATCCAAAAACAGGAGAATTATAATTAAACACTCCAGTATCTGGAAGTGATCCAACATAATCAACTGTATCATCATAACTACTGTTATATACCATTGGACCAATTCCTGCTGCTACTGAATTTACATCAGTAATGCATGCTGGATAGTTAACTGGTTTGCTTGGTGAGTTTCCAGTAGAAGCAAATACATTGATACCTTTTGATTTTAATGTAGCAATTGCAGTTCTAATATCTGCATCAGCCTTTGCTACTTTAACTGTTAAGCCAGATGAGGCAAGTTTGCAATCTCCAACTTTTGTATTATTACTAATACTGCGTGAAAATGAAACTGCTCCAACTGATTGAGAGTTATCAATTACCCAATTTAATGCAGTTAAAAAGTCTAAACCATTAACATCTGCAATATTTCCTGTAGGTCCAACTGCTGCAGAGCAAATTGCAATAATTGGCAAGGATGGATTTTGTTTGTGTGCAACTTCTACCATAGCACTTCCATGGTTATAGTTATCTGAATATGATTTAGATATTTTTCCAGAGTTTAAACATTTCCCTGGTAATTTAACAATTTGTGCATAAGAAACTCTTGAGTCAAAATAACTATCTATAATTACTAATGACTTTTGATCTGCTGCTTGTGATGGAACAATAGATAGCCCCAACAATACTGCTACTAACATACCCACTTTTTTCATTACATATTCCTTATCTTTATTACTAGTTGGCATGGGTCGCCTCCTGCTTCCCATTCTTTTTCTTCTTCTTCAGTCATGTAGGGATCACCCTCATGTGTATTACAGAACGGTTCTGTTATCCAGCCTCGTTCAATTCCATTATTTAGCCAAATCTCAAACTCTTGCACATATGAGATCTCACCTTGAATATCATTTATATCGTCTTCGAATGTCATATATAAAGTATATCTCTAAACACTGACAACGTCAACTGGGCCCATACAAGATGGGGAAAATTTTACTGCTGCACTAACAGCACCAACTACACGCTTACGATGATCTTTGGCTTTTTCGGTGGCATTTAAATATCCATAAGCATATTCTGCACCTGAACCCATTGCTAAGTAATCTAAATTATATTTTGATAATGACATATCAATAGAACTATGTTCATATATCTGACCTTTAATAGCAATAATAAGTCCTAGATCACCATCTTTTGAGGTATCTACCCACCAGTCATTATAAAATGTTCTTAGTTGTTTAATAAACTTAGTCTGCATAAATTTATCAATATCTTTAATATCTGGAACATATGGATTAAAGTTATATCTAATTCTCTCACCATCCATTGCACCAGCATATCCAATTAAATATGGACCTAGTTTCCAGACTTTAGGACTTGTTAGAGAAAGTATTGTGCCATCGTCAGATGCACCACGATCACCAGCCATATATATCTTATTGGTTGCTGGATCACGAACAACAGCAATGCAAGTCATACCTCTCCTTACGTAGAATATATCCAGTATATCAAACTACTGGCAGTTAGTCAAGTATTGTTATTTTATTGCTTGTCCACATGCTGAGCATGTCTTTGCCTTAGCAGTACCCTTTTTTGCTGGGGCTGCTGGAGTTGCTGATGCTGAGGCACCAAACTTAGGTCTACCAAATCCTACGATAGACACCATAATATTTTTAGGATTTTTCTTATAGGCACGAAGTTTCTTACAAACCTCTCCACCATTTCTTTGGCTACCTTTTGGATTTCCAGATGTATTTCCTTCAATACACCAAACTGTTCCATCGCCATTATCTGCTACTACAATTCCTACGTGGCTAATTCTATCTACGCCATCAGAAGGGAAATCAAAATATGCAATATCTCCTAGATCTGGATCTGCAACATCGCCATCAATCCATTGTCCAGATTTCTTAAATGCTGCTGCACCACCTGGAGTGTAAACTGTATTAGGAACTTTTACTCCTGCTTCATTTGCACACCACATAACAAATGAACCACACCAAGGCTGTAAATCTGCTTTGGTAAATTTACCATATTTTGTTTCGTTATCTTTTGGTCCTTCAACAGTTCCAATTTCTGCTGTAGCAACTTCAACTAATCTTGCTGCTGTTCCTTGCTGTGCCACTATTTATTCCAATCTGTATCAACAGGTTGTTCTGCTGGCATTGCTCCGTCTGGTTTAGCAAGTCTTCTTGCTGCTGCCTCATCAATTTCTGCTTCTAATTTTTTATCTGCTAAAGTATTTTTTGCATCCACTTCTTTGTTAGCAATTTGTGCTGCCATTACATCTTTAGCACCTGATTGTCCAATTAATAATCCTGCTAATGTTCCTGTAATAAATGTTGCAACTGATCCAAGAACATTGAAAAACATTTTATCATTTTCTGATTGTCCTGTAATTGGTTGTGTAACAAATATTAATGCATACATAATTCCTACTGCTGTAATGAATAGAATAGAACCTAGTGTAATTCCTAAAATAAATTTAAGACGTGCATCTAGTTCTGCTGCGGTTAATCTTTCTTTAGCCATTTACTACTTCCTTTGTGTCTGCTAGATCTTCAGGACATGCTCCGTTAGCGGTGCAAATTGGTGGTTTGCATTCTGCACTTTCCCAGTTTGCTGGATCCTGACAAGGATAACGATAGTGACCATCGTATCCACAGGATGTTAGTCCTAATACTAGTATACCGCATAACAGGGCTTGAGTCATCTTTTTCATGCTTCTATTATACTACTCTTCTTTATTTCTAGCAGGACTAGTCACAATCCATAGAACAGTTGTTCCAATGATTCCATATCCTACTACTGTTTTGGCACTGCCATCAAGAACTACCCAGGCAATAAACATACCAAGAAGGGTCCAAGCCTGATCAATTAGATCTTTTATTATATTCTTTATTATTCTTACCATCTTCTACCTCCCCTTGAACCTGGTGAATTGGCTCCTGAGCCTCCACCAGAACTTCCTCCGCCACCTGTACTACCTCCAGTGGCTCCTCCTGTTGCTGTTGATACAGCATTAATTGCTGCACCTGCTGCTACAACTGTTGCAACGACCATATCTGTCGCTTCTTCTCTTTCTGCTTCAGACATATCAGCACCCACACTTCCCAGTGCTGCTAAGGCTGCTCCTGGGTCAGAAAATGCTGTTGCTAATAACTCTGAAGGATTTTCCAATAATTCTACTTGTGCAGCAACTTCTGCGGTAATTACAACAGGGTTACCATTTTCATCAGTTCTAGTTTCTACTGGTGTATCTGGTGGAAGATCTTTATAATCCAATCCAGCCTCTTTAATATCTTCTGCTGAAATTGCTTCTCCATCTGCCTTTTCAAGTAATGCTTCTGCAACTAATTCTTTTTGTTCTTCTGTTAACTCTTTACCATCTAAGGCATCTTCAATTGCTTTATTCATAGCATCTTGTTCTGCTTGCTTTGCATCTTCCTCTGCTTTTTGTGCTGCTTCTTCAGCAGCCTTTGCATCTGCTTCTGCTTTAGCATCAGCCTCTGCTTGGGCTTTTGCTTCCGCTTCTGCCTTAGCATTTGCTTCTTCTTGTGCCTTTGCTTCTGCCTCTGCTTGTGCTGCTGCCTGCTCTGCTGCTAGACGATCTGCCTCAGCCTTTGCTGCAGCCTCTGCTGCTGCTTTGGCTTCTGCTTCTGCAAGTAATTGTGCTTGATATGCAGCCTGAGCATTTGCTGCTGCTATCGCTGCTTGTCTTTCTGCTTCTACTCTTGCTGCTTCTTGACGTGCTGCCTCTTCTTCAGCAATTTTATTCTGAACAATAGAGTTTGCTGCTGATACTGCTGAATTCATATTTGTTATGGTAGGAGTAAGTAAAGACATTAGTTGGTTTGCTGAGTTTGTAGCATATGCTAAATTAGCAACCGCACTTGTTGCAATTGCATTTTTTGAATTATAGATAACTGTTGCTGAATTTACTTCTTGTGTTGCTAAAGTTTTTTCAGATGCTGCAGTATTTTTAACTGTAATTAAACTATTTAACTCAGCAGTTTCCTCTTGAACTATTGCTTGCTGAGCAGCAATTTGAGCCTGTAAATCTGAGTTTCCAACGGAAGTCATAGATTGAACTGCTTGTCCAGTTACTTCACGCACACCAGTTCTTGGACCGCCATATAATCCACTAGTATTACCAGCAATACTTGCTGTTGCAGTCCATTCACCAGAGTCTGTATTAACAATCATATATAAATCTGTATTTGTAATTGGTCCATAGTTATCACCAAATCTATGTAGATCCCAAGATATTTGTAATGTATTTGAAGTGGTGGTTACTGTAATAGACGCTCCTGGACCACTGCTCATATAATCTGATTGAAATATGTAAAGACCTGCAACTTGTGGCCAGTCCCAATATGTATGATCTCCTGCTCCAAATGTTAATGCTGATTTAGATGTTACATATAGTTGACTGTTTGAGCCCTGTCCTTCATACATCGTTTCACCTAATTTAATATCAAATGGTGTTGTTATTTTTGTAGAGGCATCTCCCATTGGTGGCAATACTACAGTGCTCACGACATTTGTATCAATTGTTTGAGGGGCCACATATCCTGCAGTAGTATAAGTTACTGAATTTGAAGGAGTATTTTGTAAAGCAGTTAACTCAGAATTTTCTGTATTGACTACAACTGTTTGTGAATCTACTGCTAATTTTGCAGTATTGAATGCTGTTGTTTTTAATTGAAGGGTAGCCGTTGCTGTTTCTAAGTTAGATAATGCTATATTCTTTTCTGCTATAGCAGTTGCAGTTGTTGTTTCTGCTCTCTCTTTATTTGCTATAGCCACAGTTGCACTATCAACAACTGTCTTAGCCTGTAGGATAGACTCATCAGCAGTAGCGATAGTTGCTGTTATAGTCTCTGTAGGGCTTGTTATGGCTTGAGCATTGGTTTTTACCTGTGCCGTCGTTGTTTCAGCCTGAGCAATAGCAGCAGTTGCTGACTCTATAGTTTGGGCTACGACTGTGGCAGTATCTAGTATTGGCTGGGTAGTTGTTGCTAGTTGTATGGTCTCTTCAGCATGTGCTTTTTCTGTAGGGGACATAATAGTCCACATAAACATTAATAATGCTATTAAACCTAATCTAATAAGCAACTTCTTAATTTGGGGGTCCTCCAAGTTAGATCATGTCTAACAGGATTATTATATCATTTTATTTAATAAAAAAGAGGGCTAACCCTTAAGTTAACCCCCTAATTTATTTAATTTACGTTATGCTTTAACCTTCTTTTGAATCTTTAATACTAAGTTTGTTAGTGTAACAATCAAAGTCTTTAAAGAAGCAACTGTTGCTGCTAATGCGGTTACTGCTGCAAGTGCTTCTGCTGCAGAATCCTTTACGTTTGCAGTTGCTGAAACGGAAACTTGACCTGATACAGGAAGTGCAGTTCCACCAGTTGCAGAGATAGTTACTGCTCCAGCAGATGGCATAAACACCTTATATGTTTTTACACCATTTGCATCTGTTGTTACAGATGTAGCAGTTAATGTATCTCCAGTAAATGAATAACTTGATGAGATTCCAGATGCAAGAAGATTAGCATGTGTCTTTCCAGACAATACTAGACCTGAAGCATCAAGTACTGACAACGTAATTGTTGCAGCCTCACCTGAGTTATATACTGCTTTATCAAATGATAACTTGATAGAAGCAGCAGATCCTTCAACTCTTACAGTTACTGTATCAGCAGATACTGATCCAGCCTTTACAACAATTCCAGCCTTACCAGTTGCAACACCAGTAAGTGCGAATAGTGCTTCACCATTTACGATTGAAGCAGTTGTTGCAGAGTTGCTGATTACAGATAATGTATCAGATGTTGCTGAAAGTGTTCCAGCACCAACCTTAACACCATTTGCATCGTATGCTACTGCAGAAATAGCATCAGCATTTGATCCTGTAGCGATTACAGGTTTCTTTACTGTTGTTACTACCTTTGCAATATCTCCGTAAAATGTTACAGACTCAGTTGCAAGAACTGTACCTGATTGTGTTGTAATTGTAACTGTTGCAATTCCTGAAGTTCCGTCAGCAAATACACCAATGTAGTCTCCAGCCTTAACTGAAATAGAACGACCAAGTGCTGAGATTGTTGCGTGGTTTGAACCAGCACCAACAAGACCAGATCCTGATACTGTTGCAGTTAAAGATTCTGCTACTGATGAACCAGCAGCATTCTTTTGTGTTACAACAATAACTGCTGCTGCATCTGATGATGTAGCCTTAGAAGCGTATACTGTTGCATCTGTTGTAGCAGAGATTGTTTCTCCACTATTAATAAAAGATGTTGATGTTGATGCAGATGCTTTAACATCTGCTGCATTAACTACAACTGACCATAGAACTGCAGAAGAGTTTAGTGTTCCTCCGCCACCCTTTACGGTTGGAGTTAATTTAATAACATAAGTTCCAGCAACTGTTGGGTTAACTAAACTTACATTTAATTTTGCAGATACTGAAGTAAGTGCATTTACAGATGAAGAAACATCTGCTGAGTATGCATCACCTGAAACAGTTACTACAGCACTAGTTGTTTCTTTTACAGAAAGAGTTGCTAACTTAGCAGCCCCTGCTGGAAGACTTACAACTGATGATGTAACCGTCAAGGTATCCCCAGTGTTACCTGCTAGAAAAGACAATGTTGCTACTGCAGTTGCAGTCTCACCAGTTGAGATAGTGCTTGACACTGTATCAATAGTAAGAGAGTCTGCATTATGCACAGCATTTGCCTGAACAGCAGTTAAGGTGCCCATAGACAAGGCTGCAGCCATGACTAGAGCGATTTTCTTAAATGAATTCATTTTGCTCCTTATTTTATATTAGATTGAATCTATCCAAATAATCTTTTACATCATTTGGCATAGGTTTATATTGTATCACACCATCTTTATTGGTGTCAACATGCTTAGACCTTTCAGTAAAGGTGTGCACATCAATTTCTAAGTTTTGGTCTCTTTGGGTATGAGATATGGCACCAAAGATAGCACCACAGACAGCATCTGCTAAGTCCTTAGATTTTTTACGTGGATGGTCTACTCTATTACCACGCATAATCTTCAACTCTGTTAATTCTTCAAATAATAAATCAATCATTGGCATTGCTACTCTCTCTTCATACACAAGCATTGCCATATCCTCATAATGCTTTTTAGCAACAGATACCGTTTCTGTTCTAATTCCTACCGCTTTTAATTCGTTCTGAATATCAAATGATTGCCAACGGTCAAACGAAACCATTCCAATATTAAAACCAAGTCTTCTAAGATTTTGAATCCATTGCTTTACCTCTGAAAGGTTTACTGGCCCTTCTATTTTAGGTTCCCACCACGCTACTGCATCTACCACAACAACTGGAGACACCTGTTCATAATCTTTAATTACCTGAACATTCACCCATTTATCAACATGTGCAATAGCAACTGCACACTTATCGTGCTTCTGTGCAAGGTCAGCATGTATAAAATATGTCTTGTCTGGATCTGGTTTAAAAGAATCTTCAAATCTTCTGTGAGTATCTAATGGATTTCTCAGGTTCATGCATGATCTTACTTTGTCTATTTGTTTAAAGAATGCGTCAGATGAATAGGTTGGGGTACATAGGAAACGCATCATCGCATCACCATGATCTGTATAGAATGCTAACTTAAAGTCATCAATTTTTCTTGTTGGGTTTACTTCCCATGTAGGTCTTTTAAGAGCAAACACGCCTGGATATTTATAAGAAACAATGTGGTCTTCATCCCAAGAAATATCTAATACGTTATCTGGATTATCCTCTGGCAATGCTGGATTTAAAATAAATTTATGCTGTCTTTCAATAACATCTTTTTCTAAAATTACATCCTCATATCTTTGTGAGATAAAGTCTCCAGGATATCTAGGGAATGATAGCAAAACAACCTTTCCTAAATCTGGGAAACGAGAGTCTACAGAAGCACGAAATGCTTTATATATATTTTCAGCAGTCTTACCTTGATCATTACCAGTTCCAATCTCAGATGCAAAACCAGAAATTTCATCAAGAACTGCAAGCATCAAGTTCAAACCTTCATGCGATTCTCTTTCAGAATGACCAGAATAAACTGTAATAGATTTATCAAACTCTATTGAGTCTGCTTTAGCATTAAACTTACCAGCAAACCATGGTGACTTTTCAATCTTTGTTTTAAAGCCTTTAAAGAAAACGTTCTTAGCCTGTTGTGCGTTAATAGCAACGTTAATTAAATCTATAGCATCTCCGCTTGGCTTTCCGAAATATCTTGCAGGATCTTTGAGACATAATAACTTATATACGATATAAGCACAAGCAACAGTAGAGGTGAAATCTTTACCAGAACCTTTACCCAACTGGAGGATGATTTCGTTTTTCGTGTATTTTTCATAATATCTTGCTCCTTCTTTTTCTCCTAATAGACTTATTAACTCTTCTTTTTTATAAATCTGACTCATTGCCTCAACAATGTCGTATTGAATATCTGATAATCCAGGTTGTCCTAAAAAGTCTGGAGACTCAACAAATGTCTTTGCGTCTACTGGTGTTTCTTCAAAATGATTATCTTGGAGTGCTTCAAAGAAATCATTGAACTTCGTGGACAACTGTAATCACTTCGCTCTCTTTGGCAATAGCAGAAAGCCTACGCATAATCTCATCACGTATTTGTGGATACTCAGAAGCAATATCTCTTAATATACCCATAAGGACTTCTTGTCTTCTTTCTATCTCTACCATTTCTTCTGCTAGTTCTTTATTTTCTAACAGTCCCGCTTTTTGTAGCATGTCAATTCTCTTGGACTCAATATCCATAACAAGTTTAATAGCCTGTGTCTTTGCACCAAGATTATTAGTCATAGATGCTTCATCAATAACTTCGTATGATCTTGAAATTAGTTTGCTATAGTGTGTATCTGCAGCAGCCAATGCTTCTTTAGCACGAGCACGAATTGCATCATTGGCAGATGCCATAACTTTCCACTCATTAATTAATGCAACAACTCTTTGGCGTGGAATTGTCAATTGTTTTGAAATTGCTGTTGGATCATTACCTTTAAGATATTCTTCAACAACTTGGTTTACTTGATCAAGATGTTTAATTAAATCTTGTTCTGTATCACTCATTATTTACTACCTTTGCAACTTTAAACAAAAGTAAATATCCTATTAAATCATCTAGATCGTTATCTCCATAAAACTCAGATCCTCTTGAAATTCTAGATAACTTATCATCTATTCTAACCTTAATCTGTTCAAGATTATCGGCCTTAGAAAATATTCTAATTGGATCAACTGCTGAATCTCCATATGACTGATTCTTTTTAATCAGCATATCTTTAATTCCATCGCAAACATTGCTAATGATATATTGTGTCTGAGTACTCATCTTTTTGATTTCCTTAATCCAAATTTTGCAAGGTATACGTAGATTGTTTCTACGCTTGCCCCACATTCTTTGGCAATGTCTTGTGGAGACTTTTTGTCCATAAGATATCTCTTACGAAGCCAAGTTTCGCTTGTATATAGTTTACCAGCCATGACTACTCCTTGTCAAATCCTATTGCTTTATCCCAGTTATTAACTGCCCAATGACCAATAGCACAGGCATCTGCCACATCATTATCACTAATAGTCTTGTCATAGTTAATCTCTATAAACTTCATGGTTCTTTCTTTTCTTAAATTTCTTTCAAACCCCTTATACCAAGAATCTGATTTGCCAGGATTTTGAGACCTTATATAAAACTGTTCATCCTTAGATATCTTCTTATTTCCAATATAGTTTTGCCATGTAATTGGAGAAACCTTTCCTACAATAGTTATTCCACACATTGCTGCTGCACCTAATAATGCCCCTTGAACTAGGGCAAGATCTGCTGCAGTTTTAGGACTATTCATAAAGACTGTATGCTCAATAACAATTGCGTCAGCCTTCATTACTGTACTAAAGTATGCTTTTGTTTTTACTGCTGCGTCCCCAACTTTTGCATAAATATCTTTACCCTCAAAGTTTATTTTGCCAAACTCTTTTAATTTTTTATCAGAGTAAATGGCATAGGCAAGACTATTTGTACTAGCATCAATAGAACATATTCTGTCTGGAGTTGGTGTAGATATTTTAGAAAGTTTCACTTAGACTTTCCCTTAATCTGCTTTAGTGCCTTTAAAACATCAGAAGGATTAATATTACAATCTATGCATAAGTTTTCATCATTATAAATTGACAATGCCTTATTGCATTTCTTACATCTTCTATCTTTACCTTTACGCTTTTGTCTACGAGAATGAATATACCGTGCAGCAATTTTTTCTTTTGTTGCTGCATCACGGCATACGGTAGAACAATATATCTGGTAAGAGATATTTGTCTTAAATTCGTTATCGCACCAACTACAATGCTTCATCTTCTAGTGGCTCCAAGGATTTAATTTTGAGATCCCCTGCCTCTGCTGACGCACATGCCTTTTGAATTGGACATGTTTTGCATATCTTGGAATTTGATCTATAGTTCTTTTGTGGCAAAGTTCTATCAACCCATGCCTTACGAACTGTTCTCATCCAATCAAATGCCTGGTCTACCCACCGACGGTAATGATCGTTTACTTCTACAGGAAGCAATAGTAGTTCATGATTATTTTTATTTTCATAAATCATTACTGCTTTTGCTTTCTTAAAAATCTTCATGTAAATAAGTAACTGGATTAAGTGTCCAGTCTTTGGCTTCTTAGCAGCCTTACGATATTCAAAACCTTCATTAAGCATAGTTTTAATTTCACCAAGAAGTTCTTCACCTTCCCAGTCAAGCATTACATCGCCGTAACCAAAGATTGGTGGATCTTCATTCTTTACAATAAACTCTGCATCTTTTAAAATACCAGCATTCTTCATTGCTTCTTGAATACGACCATGAGACAAGGTTCCAGCAGTCATATTTGCTGCACCATAAGCATCTGCATTGTCTTCAAATGTTTGTCCATCAAACGCTAAGTACCAGTATCTTGGACATTCACCATGTGAATATGCAATTGTTGATGGGGCAAAAGTTTTCTTTTGTTGATGTTTTGGACCACGATTAGCAATGTATCCAGAATTAATTTTCTCAATAAGTTTTGCAGTATCTATGATTTCTGGCTTATCCGCCTCTTTTTTTATCATAACCTGCTTTAATAAATTTTTTGTCATTTAAAACTCGTTTCTGTTAGATATAAGTATAGCAGATTATCGTGTTATATATTTCAGTGCAGATACTAAATTGTTGATTGATTCTGCTGCTGTAAAGTAAATATTCTTTTTTGCCCTGTCATTCTTATCAACATTGGCCATCCAAGTAGCCTTAAATGACATTTTTGCTGCGATTGCCTGTAATCTTACAATTTCTACAGTTGCAACATTTAATGGAATATCTGGTTTAATAATTACCTTTGCAATAAAGGTAAGTGCAGTTGTTAATTCTTCATCCTGCATATAATCAGCAATTTCTGAAAGACCATTGACCATATCAATGGTTGTTGATTGTTGATCCATTAGTATTTTTCTCCTTTTTGTATTCCGTCTTGAACTCCATCATTATCATAAATTTGCCAAGCATTTTTAAAGTCTTGTCTATTATTTAAAGCATTTGTATAGGCAACTCTCAAATCATTATTTTTTTGAGGATCTATAGGATTTTCTTCATTAGTAAATCTATAGTTTGTTATTGGACAATAATCCATGCTAACAATCTCAAGAAATTCACCATCTTCAAATCTTCTTTTTGGTCGCCAATGTATTTGGTTTACTGCACTGAAAACAATAGCCTGACCCTTTTTAAGAGTATATCTTTTAAATTGTGTAGAATCTTCTTGGGTGCCAACATATAAATCCCAGCCTTCCACATTACCATCTAAACAATAATTAATTGTTACTAAATTCTCATCAGCATCAATGTGCGGTGGAAGAATAGGACTAATTTTTCCATCACTATAAATTTTATTATATTCAATATAATTATAATGACACAAAGCAATATCACCATCATATGTTGGTTTTGCAATGTTATCAAGAATATTTTCTAAATGTTTTGGCATTTCAAACTCAACTAACATTCTTGACATTGGTTTAATAATTTTAGGTCTAAACCTATCAGTATATACTTCTTCTACTTTTTCATTTGGTCCATGATATGTAGGATCAAGTTCATGTTTATTTTTATAAATTACATCCTTTAAATCTTGTAACTCTTTTTCATTAAAAAGATTATCTACATAAAATGGAAAGTCTATTTTATACTTATCCATCGGTGTTAGATACTCATGCATTTTTGACATTATTGCTCCTCCGATTTATTATAAATTTCTACATATTTTTTAGCCTTCTCATTCATAATTTTATTTACACTAACATCTTTTTTAGAAGCATTTTTCTTTTTAATATGGCAAAATAGCATATCTACAAACTCATCATCTTTAAATATCTTTTTTACTCTCCAATGAATTTGATGAGTGCCACTAAATGTCAAGGCTTCATTGTCTGATAAATTAAACTCTTTTTCTTCAACTACCAGTGGCCAAGATGTATTAGATTTAATCTGATAGTCAAATGTGAATCTGGGCTCTGGAAATGTTTCATCATAATGTGGGAAAAGAACTGGATTTCCTAATGTTCCATCTTCTTTAATAATTATTTTATATTTAGAAAATTGATATTCTTCAATATCTAAATCTGTTTCACCAGATACTTCTTCACAATACTTGACAATTTTTTTTCTAATATTATCTGGTAAATCAAAATCTGAAATGCTTTGATAAAATTTTGTAAAGACATAGTTTCTTTCTGATTTAGAAATTGCAGAATATAGTTGGTCTATCTCTTCTTGTGTTAAAACATTTTTTACTATAATATTTGCTTCATCATATTTCATAATATAATTATACCTCATCCATAAATTGCTCTAGTAGGGACAGTTCAGTTATTGCTAGTCTAACCTTACTGTTTCCTTCCCCGATTACAACAATTATTGCTGGATCATTGTTATTTTTAATAGCGTCAGTAACTGCCTTTGCCCATACGTCTTTATTTAGTGTAAAAGACTTGCCTACTTCTTTAAAGTCAATGGTGAAGTTTTTCCAGGTAGCATCACCCTTATGGGTGTTTCGTCCTGAATTCTTGTGTTGTTTTGCACCAAGTCTTTTGCTTTCACTCTTCTCCGTCAAAATCCTTCTTCTTTCTCTTACCAAGTTTTACACTTGTTAGATGTTTTTCTCTACACATCCAAGTTAGTGTTTGTGTTTCTGCATAACATCTTAATGTTGGAACTTCTGCCTTGCATGTATGGCAAATCCATTTACCAGGATATATTGTATAACTAGCCATTTAACTTATCTTTTAATTGCTGCTGCAAGTCAAGATCTTCCTTTACACGATTAATAAAGCCTTCTCTACCCTGAACCTTTGTACCATCTGGCATTAAATACCAAGCACCTGTTCTCTCTACAAGCCCTACTGATTCAGCCGTATCAACGAGATCACCAATAGTGTCAAGACCAATGTTATCTCCACGGAAGTAGAAATCATATTCCCCAGATTGGAATGCAGGAGACGTTTTAGAAAATTGTAACTCCCAACGAATCTTTCTACCCACCTTTTCTTCAATGAGTTTATCGCCAACCTGAATCTTACCTTTGATAGCCTGATTGTCGGATTCAGAGGAAAATAACTTGATAACGCAAGATGAATAGAACTTAGTAGCCTGCCCACCAGAAGGCTGCTGGCTAGTATACATAGCACTAATATTGTTACGGCTCTGACTAATAAGAACCAAAAGAGTTGGCTTAACTTTATTATTGGCATAATTAAGCATCTTCCAAGCATTACTAAAATCACGAGACTCTGCTCCAATCTGCTTTGTATTTTCCAAAGCCTTCATTTCATCTGTATCTTTTTCAAAATAAATAGCAGGTAGCATTGATGTAATAGAGTCAACAACAATTAAATCAACTCCAGCATTCATTAAACCTACACCAACATCTACCATGTCACTAATAGTTCTTGCTTGTGAGTAAATTAGTTTTGTTGGATCTACCCCAAGTTGCTTAGCCCAATCTTCTGAATAAGACATCTCAGAATCAATCCAAGCACATACCTTACCTTCTTTTTGAGCCATAGCAATCATTTGTAAACACATAGATGATTTGGCTGATGACTTACTACCCCAAATAAGAACTTGACGTCCATATGGCAAACCGCCACCTAATGCTTTGTTGAGTCCAAAACTTGGTGTTGGTTGGTATTCAAAGGTTACTCCTTCGCCAGTTCCTAAACGTTTTCTTAACTTTGGATCTAATTGTGCTAATACATCTTCTACTGTAACTGTCATTAGAATCTTACTCCATGCTTCTTTGGTCTTGTTTGATTAAATTCCATCTTTCTTTTAATTGCATAATCTAAAGATGTCTTTGTGTATCCAGCATCCACTAAGCCAGCATACAAATCTAGTGTACGAATGATGATGTCTGCGAACTCGTCTGCAAGTTTTTCCTCATCCATATCTTTACGAACAACTTCCATTGCCTCAATAACCTCTGAAACAATCATCAACATTTGTTTGGCAACAAAGATTTCGTCTGCTGGTCTATCCCAAAACTTTTTCTCTACTGCCATCTTATGTATTTCTTCTGCTAAATCATCAAACATTTACATCCTCCAAAGTAACCGTTCCATCTTTTGTTTTACCAAAAGAAAACTTATAGGCATGACCCTCTTCTATTTTCATATATGCTTTTGCGAATGCTGTTGGAAATACTGTAACTGAATGCAGATCTCTAGAAGTATCTGCTAATGTTAGTGATGCCATTTTCTTTCCAGCCTTTGTCATTCTAGATTTAAATGATACCACAAACATCTCTTCATCTTTGTATGGAAGCATTCTATAATTTAAAAACTTAATTAATCCATTTGTAGATTCTTTAATTTCATCTACTGGTGTAGCAGATACAATCCTATTATCGTTAGCAAGAAGAATATATGTTCTACCTGGTTCAATCGCTGTCTGCTCTTCATCAAAGATACCAACTGATCCAGTCTTATCAAGGATTTCTACTCTTGACCAACCAGTACCACGCTTAATACCCTTGACCATGCCCATCAAAATGAACGATCCCTTTTCTTCAAAGTCTTCTACTGGCTGAATAAAAGCATGGTAATGTGATGGAACTGTAATATTAAACTCTGGTAAATTTAAATACTCATACAAGTTTTCTTTAATCTCATCATCATTTCTAGGATTATCATTGAATGTTGCTGCACCAATTACACGAAGTGCTTGTAACGCTCTGCTATTTACTCCGTTTCCTTTTGTAAAGGTAAACTCTTCAAGTTCTTTGTATGAGTTAAATGGTCGTGCTGCAATATATTTTTCTGCAATCTTATCAGAAATGAACTTGATAGCACTGAGTCCAAACCGAATACCCTTACCCTCAATTTTAAAATCTTTATCTGAATCGTTAATGTGAGGTAATTTAATGCTAATGCCCATTCTTTTTGCTTCAATAAGATATTCAGTTCTTGCATCTTTATCCTTTTCATTTTTTAATAATGAGTACATAAACTCAAGAGGGTAATAATACTTTAGCCACGCCGTCCAATACGAGAGCGTAGAGTAAGCAACCGCATGAGACTTGTTGAACGAGTAGCCTGCGTGTGCTTCAAAGTCTTGCCATAAATCACGAGCCTGATTGGGACTAATATAGGAAGAAGCACCAGCGATAAACTGTTCTTTGAATACATCAAACTCTTTAGCATCCTTCTTCTTTCCAATGATTTTTCTAACTTTATCTGCTTCCGACATGGACATACCGCCAAGGTATACGCATGCTTGCATAACTTGTTCCTGGTAAAGAACGCAACCATAAGTGTCCTCCGTAAATGGTTTCATAACTTGGTGACTATATGACACAGATTGTTTTCCATGTTTTCTTGCAATATAGTCTTTTCCAATTGTATTCATAGCACCTGGTCTAACTAATGCGTTAGATGCTGCTAATTCGTTAAAGTTTTTTACACCCATCTTAACAAGAAGATTAGTATATGGTGTTGCCTCACACTGGAACACACCCTTTGTATAGCCATCAGAAAGCATGTCATAAATATGCCTATCTTCCATATCAATTGATAGTAGATCAATCTTCTTACCATCACGATCTTCAATAATAGTTAATGTATCTTTTAATACTGATAATGTCTTTAGTCCAAGTGCGTCAATCTTAATGAGGCCAATCTTTTCAGCCTCTTCCATGTCAACCGCCACAACAGGAATACGCTCATCGCTACCAGGAGCAGAACGTGTTTCCATTGGTGCGAACCTAAAAATAGGATCTTTACTAGTGACAACACCAGCAGCGTGAATACCAGTACCTCTAATACGACCACGTAATTGCTCTCCATAAATCTCCACCTCTGGATATTTCTCTCTAAACCATGCAGTTGTTTTTGATGAACAATATTCATCCCATGTGTCAACAGTTTTTAGAACTTTATTAACATCTGTCAATGGAATATTTAATGTTCTTGCAACATCTCGTACAACACCTTTATCTTTAAACTCTAAGAATGTGGCGATAGATGCTACATGTCTATATTGTCTAACTAAATAATCTTTTACTTCATCACGACGTGAGTCTTGAATATCTGTATCAATATCAGGAAAGTCATTACGTTCAGGATTAATGAAGCGGAAGAAAAGAAGTCCATGCTCAATTGGATCAATATCTGTAATGCCAAGCAAGTAGCAAACTAAGGAACCAGCAGAAGATCCACGACCAGGACCAACCATGATCCCCTCTTTCTTAGCCCAGTTGATCATGCTTTGAACAACCAAGAAATAAGGTGCAAACTTTTTATTTTTAATAATATCTAATTCTTCATATAGGCGTTGCTCATATACATCATTGCCAAGCCAACTAGATGTTAACTTCTTTGCCTCTAATCCAGCAAATGATAAATTACTTAATTCTTCATCTGGATTTTTATATTGAACTGGTAATAAATTAAGTCCATCTTTAATGTCATAATCCTCAATCTTGTTTGCAAGATCAATTGTATTTTCATAAATATCTGTACGTGAAAACCCTTGTGCTTCCATTGCTGCTTTGATTTCATCATATGACAGCAAGTGAATTTCAAACTTATTAAAAGTAATTTGGCGATCTTTACCATATAAGTAGTCAAGTCGATCCATCATGTTTTTATGTTTTTTAGACTTTTCATATGTTGCATCTTTTTCAATCTTGCCATGAGTATTTAGAATTAATTTAAATTCTTGAATCTCTTGCTGGCTTTGATCTACGTGATGGCAGTCTGGTGTTGCAACAATTTTAATACTAAACTCATCTGCTAACTCCATTAGGTGTCCATTAATTTCTGGAGTATTGTGTGGCATAACCTCAATATAATAGTCATCGCCAAATGTATCTTTAAACCATTTAATATGTTGTTTGGCTAATGCAAACTCATTATTCTCTAAAGCCTTGACAATAATACTGCTTGGGCAAGCAGATGTTACAATAATTCCTTCTTTATATTTTTCTAATGTTTCAAAATCGAATCTTGGCTTTTTAAAATATCCTTCAGTCCAAGCAATTTCATTAATCTTATTTAAGTTCTCTAAACCTTTTTGGTTCTTGGCTAGAAGGATTATGTGGTTATAGACTAAATCAAGATCTCCATCTCTTTCAGACTTATCTCTTGTATCAAATCTATCTTGGCACATATATCCTTCTATACCAAGGATTGGCTTTACACCTTTTGCTTTTGCTTCACGATACATTTCACGGTGCCCCGAAAGAGAACCGTGATCTGTAATCGCAATTGCTGGCATACCCAGTGCAACAGCACGATCTACATATTCTTGAGGAGTTGCTACTCCATCAAATAGTGAGTAATGGGTATGGACGTGTAAGCCAACGTAATTCATTAATTACCAGTCAATATTTGTGCTGGTAACTGATGGAGTATCAAAACCAAAGAAGAATGCTTCTTGCTCTGGATAAGGTACTTCACGAACAACCTTTTCTAGGTTGAATGCTTCAACATTCCAATTAAATGGTTCAGCATCTGGCTTTGTAGGAATAAGAGTATAGTTTGTCTCTGTTCCTTGACCATTACGCTTTAACTTCCATTCAAGGTTAGTAATACTTCCTGTTTCAAGAGCATACTCACGAATTGTATTGAATGCTGATTGCTTGCTAATTCCTTGTGACCATACTGCAACATATGGATCCTCTGTACCGTCGTCTACTAAAACATTGCAGTAGAAACGAAGGCGTGAACGCCAACCTGACTTAGGTTCTTTCTTTGCCATTTCGCAACCAAAGCAACGGCCTTCAGAATCCATAGTACAAGCAGCCTTACGCTTATAATCTTTTGGATTTGTGTGTTCTGCAACAACTACTGACATTCCACGATCTTCTGAGTAATGTGCAGAGTCTGCATCTAATTCTTCTACAAAGCGAATCTTTGCAGATTGTCCGTCCGCTAGTTTAACCCAACGAACTTTTTGTCCTGTGCTTTCATATTTTGGCTTGTCGAGCAGGGCGTTGATATCTTTTAATCCCTTAATTACGCTCATATTTTCTCCTTAGTTTGTTTGTTATATTTAGTTTAGCATAAGTGATATAGATTTGTCAAACTGTACTTCTAAGTTACGTATTGACTCATCATCCATATCGCCTATATCTTTATATTCTTTATTAAGTTGTATAACGGAAACACGAGAGCCAAGTTTTTCAATTATCTTATCTTTCATATTTCCGCCTGCTTCATCATTGTCAGCAATAACAATAATATTATTGAAGTATTTTTGAAGCAATTCTGTTTGTGCATTTGATACGTTTGCACCAAGTGTTGCAACTGCTGGGAATCCAACCTGATCTAGTCTAATAGCATCAAAGGATGACTCTACCACATAAACCTTACTTGCAGTTTTTACTCTATGTAAATTAAATAATGTTTTACTCTTTGGTAATCCAGGAGTATTCTTAAAATCCTTACCCTCAATTGATCGACCAACAAAGCCTACGGGAATACCATCTGGACTATGAACTGGAATTGTAACCATGTCTTGCTTATCAGAATATCCTAAAGCAAATTTGGTAATAGAGTCTTGTGTTATTTTTCTATAGAACATATAATTTTTTGCTCTATCTGAATCCATCATTTGATTGTTTAATCTTTTAATAATTAATTCGTCATAGGGAACGTAGTCTGGCTTAATATATAACTTTTTGTTAATCTCAATCTCAAGATCATTTTCTTGCTCTTTGCTTTTAATAAATCTAACAGCCTCAAAATATGTTCTGCCAGACACATGCATAACTAATTCTACTAGGTCTGCAATTTTTTGACATGAGAAACAAAAGAAGATTCCGCTATTTTTATCTACTTCTCCTGCTGGGGTTCTTGTATTGCTATGGAATGAACAAAATATAATAAAGTCAGAGTCTACCTCAGACTCAATTGTTATACCTGCTCCTGTGAGTACTCTTTTGATTTGTTCTTTGGAGTATGTATTACCTTGTGACCGTCTACCCCTGCTATCCATTCGCTTTGTTTTCTCCCTGTGTATATTCCATATATTGATAGTTTAAAATTAAATGTTTTCTTTTTCTCATTATAGTCTATCGTAAAATCTGGATCTATGTCAAACCTTGGCACATATCCAGTTAGTTTCATTTCTGAGACTAGTAGTCTTATATATTCAATTTTTAGTCTTGCCAGTGCTGATTCATCATAGATTGTACCCTCTAGGGCAAATCGCTTAATTTGCTTATGATGAAAATTTTGCATACCATATTATAACTGCTTATCTTCATAGTCTTTATAACGGTAGTAACCCTTGTCAAAGTCTGCCTGAACCAAGAACTCTCCCATAAAGCCGTTTCTGTTCTTTCTAAACACACACTCTAGGATGTCGCTATTTGTGCCACGACCCATTGCCAATACCCAGTCAGCATCATAGGCAATCTGACGGGACCAAGCAGTTTGACCCAATGTTGGAACGGTATCCAGTTTAGTAACATCATCAGGAGTTGCAGATGAAATTGCCATAATAGGAACCTCTTCACCAATAGCCATAAGTTTAAGTTCTCTTGAAAGGTTCTTCATTCGTACCGTTTCATTATCTGACTTTTGGTTTGGAGACATCAATTGCAAGTAGTCAACAATTACGAAGTCTGGCTTGTATTGATCAATTTTTCCACGAAGAACTGAAGGTGTAATATCTCCACCAGTATCATTAGAGATAATGTGGAACTCTGGTTTACCAGCAAGATTCTTAGCATGCCATTCCTTCAACATATCTAATTCAATTTGTCCAGAACTGATCTTTCTGTGAGACCAAAGACCTTCACCCATAATTGTAAATACACGATTACGAACTTCTGTTTCACTCATTTCAAGTGAGATTACTAATGGGGATTTGCCCTGCTTCCATGCCTGTACCGCAAAGTATAAAGAAAGCCACGACTTACCAATTCCTGGATATGCAAGGAACACACCAAGTTGTCCTGGCATAATTCCTGCAGGAAGATAGTTGTCAAATCCTGGTAATCCAGTTTTAATTCCAACCTGACCTAATTCTTGTTGTCTCTTTACATTTTCAAAATATGCAATTGCTGAATCTAAATCAGTTGCATCAATATCACGAATAGCAGATGTATTTTTCTTTAACTCTGATGTCTTCATAATTAAAGACTCAAGTGCATTATTGCCATTACCACTTTGAACTTCTGATGCTGTAGATCTAAGAATATCTTTGAGACTATCATTTAAATATTCTGTTTGTAATTCTTCTAGGTGATGCTTAGTAGCACCAATACCATCAACTGGTGTGAAATCTCTAAACTTCTCAATTACTAAAGTCTTTGGTGGAACTGAACCATTATGCTCAGTATAGTTTCTGATAAATTGCCAAATATCATTATGGGTTCTTAGAAGGTTTTCAACATTGGCTTGTAGTAATATATGAATTTGTTTGTCTTCTAAAACTGCAGAGATTACTTTTGCTTCTGTATTATTCACTTAACCATTCCTTTGCTCTTTTCCTACGCTCTGCTCGTTCGTTTTGATCTACTGCTTGCTGTTCTTGCTTTTCAATTATAGCATCTGCATAATTTGCAAAATACTTCCATGATGGATTTTGTGCAACACTAAAATAATATTCTAGCAGATCATAGCACTTAGACATACCGTATGACTCAATAAGTGCATCTGCTGCCCACTGCTCTACATTTAAATTTAATGATGGCTTTTGCTCATACCTTGCAGTATGAAACTTACTATAGCGACTAAGCAAAGCCATTCGGTCTTTGCGTTCAGCCATTATTGCTCGTTAACCTCTAACTTAGCCTCATTGATTTTTTCAGTAAGTTTATCTTCTACAAACTTGTAAACACGCTCAAATGCATCGTTTGTATTTTCATCATTACGCTTGCTATCAACAACTCCTAGATCAACTCTTAGCGATTGAAAATTTCCAAGGTTAAGTGTATATCCTAAAGTTACAGATACCTTTGTTTCTTCGTTTTGCATTTCATACCCTTCTAGTTAATAGATTCATTCCAAATAGGAATAAACCGTCCATCTTCAGTTCTAGTATATGTAAGTATACCATCGCCCATTCTGCGTGTCAATTCTTGTTTTGTAGGCGTAATATCATTCGTTATTAAGTTATCTTTTCTTGGTCTTCCAATATGGTACGTAGCCAGTATATCACGTATCTCTCTTACTTGCGATTCAGAGTAGTATGACCTTACTTGCCATCCTCTAGCCCCTCCTTTTTGAGAGCCAGTAGGGAATGGTATAATTCCACGCTTCATTAGTGATGGCATATATTTTTTATGTCTATTTACTAAATCTGCAGTTTGACCAACAGTAAATGCCTTTTCTCTTTTATTTTTAAAATCAGTAATTAAACAACTTTCGATTTGATCTTTAGTAATATTATAAACAGACATAATCCCATTAGATTTATTTAAATGATGTACTCTAACAAGATCTCCATTAAGAAACCATACTTTTTTATTTCCAGGTATTACAGGGGAGAGATTGTAACCTTCGCTCTCAATGCTTCCTTTTTTAGTAGCCAAGATCCCTCCGAACTACTCTCTGGTGGATTAAAAAATCTTCTTGTTCCACACATAATGCAATAAACTTCAAGGTGCATAACAGAACTATAAATTCTATCAACAAACATTCTTCCTTTACATTTTAGACATTTTATCAATTTGGAAGTCCTACAGCAACAATATTCACGTTAACGGATAAAATACCAGATGATCCAAATCGGACAACTCCAGATACGCTTGATGTTGTGATATTAGTTAAAACAACATAAATGTCTTTACCAGATACAGTACCACCTTCGTTAACCGCAGTTGCAGTTACAACTGGAGGATTCTTAAAAGTGTCAAGCGATGTAGTAAATGGTTCTTCTGTTCCAGCGTTTACATTTCGGTTAATTGCAACTTGAATAGTTTTTGCTTCAACCTTAATGTCTGATATTTTTTTATTTTCTCCATTTATTTTTGAATAATTACTTCCAGCAGACGCAACCTGTGTAGCCAAATCATTAATAGCATTAGTTAATTGATATATGTAGGTTACATCTAGTGGTTGGCCTCTTTGAGGTAATGGTATTTTTGCCATAGTTATTCTATTATACCACTAAAGGTCATCCCCGCTTGATATTAAGTATGTCGCAGCATCGAAAGGCTCCTTGACCAATGTTACCTTTTGCACTCTAAACTTAATATCTGTTGCATCCGTTGTTGGAGAATAAGATAGGAAATACTTTCTTCCTGATGCTACCCCACCCCATGTCCAGTCTGTCCAGTTTCCAGATATTTTCCAAGAAATATAAATATCAAACTCTTTAATTGCAGACTGTTCTAATTGTAACGCTTTCTCTTCATCTGTAGGATTAGTTATCAATAATGATGGCATTGTCCAAACAATTTCTGCAATATGACCACTTTTATCCACACTAACCTGATATGGAATACTTGTAGTAGATGGGTTTAATGGATCAAAACCAACTTCACTCAATGTTGTGGTAGAGGATAATTTATGAATTTGAGACCAGTGAGAAAGTCTATTCTTATCTTCAGAAATAATTCTATATCTTACATCATAATTTAATTCAGTATTATCACCAACAAGACTTGGTAAGTCTTTTTTTAATATTACATTTTTTTTAATATTTGAGTCAGCCATTAGGCAACTCCAACTGCGAACCTAAACTCAATATAGTTATTTGTGTTTGGACTTTTTATAATAGTTGTTGCTTCAGAATTTTGAACAATACTATAGCCAGTCAAGCCGTATAATGGATTAATGGTAGCAACATTTTCTAGTCTTAATGCATCTAAAGCAATATAGTAGTTACTTGATACAGAACCACCATCTATTGCATTTGCATATACCTGAACTTGAGTAACTATGTCCCAGTTAAAACCTGAACTAGTTGCCAACTCTTGTAGTTGCTTAGATATTACAAAATATCTATTATTTGCAAAATCATATTGACCAGGATTAGTTCCATTATCAAGTACTGCTTCAAATCTTGCATATTGAGATGCGTCAGAATTTGTAAAGTTAATTACAACATTTACCTTATCTGGTACATCAGATGATGAGTTTTTGGTAATAATAGATAATGCTAATCTTAATTCATCAATTGGCGAGTTTTGTGAAAATGATGTAATGCTATTTGGATATACAACAGATTTTCCACCAAGAGATGTAAAGTGTGATCCATTATATGATAATGTTGAAGAATCGCCTCTCATTAAAATTACGTTATTAAAAAATCTTGCTCTTTCATATCTGTCAACACGAGATTGATTAAAGAATACAGCGTTGTCTGCATTAGTTTCAAATACATACAATTCATCTGTTATATTAGTATTTGTATTAATATTAATTTTATCAATTGTACTGATTGAATTTGTACTAGTCGAATCTAGTTCTTCTGTGATTTTTGGAATATCTGAACTTGATGATCCATTATTATATTGCCAATTTTCTGTATCTGTAAATCCAAAAATCGTTTTACTATCTGATTGTCCAGCAGATGGATTTGACCCTGCTGAAAATATACCAACCTCTGTAATTTCGTATCTTTCTTCCGTAGGTAGTTCTGCTGTTAAAACTAATTTATTAATACCGCTTTCACTAACATATCCTCTTGATGATATAGGAATTCTAAACATTTCAAAGTCAAGTGATGATTTTGATGAAAAATCTGGTTGTGGGTCTGTTAATAGAATTGGCTTTTTACCGCATCCCACGGCAATATGTGAGGCAAAGGAAGGTGCCTGCCCTAATAAAAATTTGCTAATAATAGTTTTGCCAGTGTTTGTAATCATAATATCGCCTCATATATTGTACCACCTAAAGCAATCTGAACCTCTATCTGCTCATCTGGAGCATTATTTATAGTCTCAATAACTAGGTTGCCATCTGCGTCAAAGTAGATGTTGCTGCCATTTAGACCGTTACCCTGATTTGGAATTTTATCCTCTAGTTTAATAGGGTATTTTTTAAAATACTGCTCTGAAGTATCCTGTAGTTTTAATATATTATTTGGATTAAACTGAGACTGAATATCTACAAGGTTTTTAATAGGATTATAATAAAACTTTTGACCATTAATATTATCATTTCTAGCAATATTTATTAGTTCATGTGCACTTAAATTTTCAAATAATAAATCAACAATAATCTCATCATTGGTTGATGCTGTATCAGCAATAATATATTGAGGTGTTGAACTTCTAACCTGATCGCTAAGTTTAGGTTTGATAGTTATTGGTACTGGTGGAACTGGATCTACTGCCATTTTAAACCTCACTCAAATAAACAGTCATTTTAGGACCACTTACAGATTTTGTATAATTTATATTATATACTACAAATCTGTCATTTGTGTTTGCCACCATGTCTATATTATTTGCATCCTTATAGTCTATTGTTACGATATCTCCAAGTTGTAAGGTTGGAATGCTGAACATTTCTATACCTATCGATTTTTTAGGAACCATTACCTTATCAATTATCCAAGACATTAATTCTTCTGCTTGATCTTGTGTTTGTATATATTCGGCTCCAACTGAAAATTCATTTATACCATAATTAATTCTACTTAATTTTATATCATTAAACTTGTTTGCCTCTATAACTGGAGAAGTAATTACAGATGTTCCGCTCAATTCTGGATCTGATAAGTTGCCACGTTTACTAAAATGAGAGTCTACTGAATACTCATGAGTAGTATCTTGAGTAAATGTTATACCCTGAACTTTTAGATAATTACCTGATGACTCATCAAAACTTAATGCGGTATCTGTATTATTAAATATTAAGAATTCTGCTCCATAGGCTCCAGCCATAAATCCAGATACTGTATATCCCTTTAATTGATTAAAGGTTGGTGATAATTGTGCATATAATGCTGGATATGCCTTGTCATATTTAATATTAAAATATGCACACTCTCTCATGATTGAACCAAACTCATCATAATAAATATTATATTTAGGAGGTATTTGAGATGAAATTCCATTTAGGTATGTTGATTGAATAAGTCCACTTATTGCATATTTACCAAATGCATTGTTGACAGTTATATTACCAGTTCCAAATACATCAGACAGTGGCTCTCCAATACTAAATACAGTGTTTTGTGAATAGTTTTGATCTAATGCATATACATTTTCAAATATACATTTTGATGATCCACGAACAAACAAAGCAGTATTATTAAACATTGGTATAGGATTGTCATCATCAACAACAGCAATTAATTGATTGTTAATATATAGATAAAACCTACGAATCTTATCGATATCCCTATATTCTACTGCTAGGTCATAAACAGTGCTATTGTCTTCTCCAACAACTCTTTGTTGACCAACAAATGCACCATCATCTACGATTACCTTTGCAAGGCCACCATAAAGTTTTACTGGAACGGCTGGCATTGGTGAAGATGGATTAGTATCTGATGCATTTTTTTGTACCTTGTAAAAAATAACATTGTTTAGTGCAATTCCCTGATTTACATAAGAGTCTATATTTGCACTTGTTAATGCTATTATTTCAAAATAATATCCGTTGTTTGTTTTTTCATCAACACCTATAGCAATACCACCTGAACCACCTGCAATATTAATTGATTGATCTGGAGTTCCAGATCCTGGAATTTGATAATATGACATACTTCCTAGAGCAGTCTGTGTTTCATTGTCTTGTAATTTACCAACAATTCTCATTCTTGTTCCAAAATGCTTATATGCATTATCTAGTGGCTTATAGACATATGATAAAAAGTTTAATGGTATCTCAGTTGTTTTAAAACTTGGACCATTCATGATAAATGCAGATGCTTGTACTGTTCCAGTTTGAGTTGATTGTAAGTTATTAATTTGTGTCTCGGAAAGACTGGTGTTTGCTAAAAAGTTTTTAATAATGCTATTTCTTGTAGATCCCTTTGCTAACTCATTGTTAACTCCTGCAGCCTGATTTGAATTAAATACGCTTGGTAATTCTGTAGTCTCATTAATATTAAATAAGTATTCTGATGACATATAACAACCACGAACATTATTATTGCTTGACCAATGCGTAGAAAGTCCAGCAGGATGTTCTGCAATAGGTGTACCAAATTGTCCACGACCATGCTCAAATACTGGGCCATTCTTCATTCTTACTACTGAATCAATTGTTTCATAATATGGGGTTGCAAATATTCTAACTAAGCCAGTTGCATAAATCTTTCCATTAAATGGTAGTGATCCAAAATATTTTTGATATTCTTGATTGCTAGATATCCAAACTTTTCCAGTTCCAGTAATGTCAAACTCAACTGCATCGTATTTTAATATTTCCCCATATGAATAAAAATATCCCTGATATCTTGTAAGCCAGTATATATTTTCACCAACATCAAGAGTATTATTAATCATTATATTATTTACCACAGATGGGACTGTTGATGATAGATCAGAGTTTAACGGCATTGCTGAAAGCACATAGTTTGACTGTGTAGATGCCTTCTCATTGATTGTCTTTGTTGATTGGTCTCCAGATACCTCCCACAATAAAGATGGCTTATAAACCCATTCCCTGGCATTTTTAGAGGTATCTAGGTTATATGCCTGCTGAATTGATTTAAATGATCTTTGAATATATCTCTCAGTATAATTAATCTTTCCATCGTTATATATTTTTTTATCTTGTGAAGATATAGAAATAATGTTTGGTAGTTTATTTGATGATATTTTATTATTTTCTACTACACCAGTATCTTCATGTGTTTTTGAACCAATAAGAGTTAGTGCAGTTTCTCTTTGCGCCTCAGTAGGCAATAAATAATTTTTACTCATTACAACAAAATTATTATATTCATCAAAGTACATTGCTGATTGTGTTGATACAGCAAGTTCATTTAAAATTTCTGCAACATTTTTATTTGTAGAAATAAAGAAGAATGGGATGATAGGATCTTTTTCTCCAGCAACTCTATAGAATGTATAGTTACTGAATCCGATTGAGTCTAATAAAAGTGATACTGCATAACTAAGTGATGCTTCTGTAATTAATAACTCTGGGGCAAGTGTTGATTCAAATAAGAAGAATAAATCTCTTAATGTTATAGAGATTGTTTTACCAGTTATATCTGCTTGTGGAAAACCTTCTGAGTACAATGTCTTAAGTGGAACTGTATAGTTGTTTGATGCATCTACGTCAAGTATAGTTTCATAGAAGTTGAACTTAATATTTCTTCTTAAATAATCTTTAATTATGCTATTTTCATTATTAGGATTAAATGCTTGATCATCGTCAAATACGGTTATATTTCCAGTTGAAACTAATAGTTGTCCTACTGGCAAAGATGTTACTCCAAGATCTGACAAGACTTTATTAATTGTAAAGTCAACTACTTTAGGTGAAAGGTCTACCAATAATCTTGGAGACATCTCAATTAAATCAAATGTTATTTCTGGCTTGTTCATTGACTCTACTGCAACTCTAACTCCAGAAATATAGCAAAACTCTCTATATTGTAAAGTATTTTCAATACTATTTAAAAATGTTGCTGGAGATGTTAGATCTGTTACCAGTGGTGTATCAACCGCTATTTCATCTGATGATAATGACCACTTATATTCTGGTGTAAATGTTGAGTATGACTCAGTTAATTCGTTCCAAACATACAACGTACCAATATCATTCTCTTCTGTAATTACAAGATATCCTTGACCATTAATTCCTTTTTCTGGCAACAGATGTTCTGCAGCAACTGTTCCAAGCAAAACAAAATTATTTTGAAATTGACTTGGTGAAACTAATCCATATGCAATTTCTATATTTCCATCATCATTAATTATCGGTAATCCATCTGACCTTGTAGATGTCTCATCAAATGATATGGCATCTATCCATTTATTATTTTGAAGGTATTGGACTTTCCATCTTTGTGGTGTAGCCTTTTGAGAATCCCCATAGAAAGGGTCAGATACTGTGCTAGTTCCATTAATAAAGTTTCCTATGGTTGTAGATCCAACATGTGTTTGCATCTTAACTACAAGTCTATTTGCTGGTACGGCTTCTTTATATATTACGAATGGTGCTGCATCGTCTATTTCATATACTAAGTTATTGTTATATTTTGATATTCCCCGCTCAATATCAGATTCTGTTCGGTATGAAGTCCAATATTTAAAATTATCATCTCTTGATGGCATATAGTATCTTGGACGTGTAGCAAGATTTTCATCTACATGTGGTAAATATCTATTGCTAAAATATGTTGCCTTATTAATGCCAGAGCGTGGTCTAAATGGTTTAATACAATCCTCTAAAGAATATAATAATTTTAAATTATCTTTTTTAGAGGTAAATAATGCTGGAACCTGACTACCTTCTTCATTATATCCATACCCATTATTAATTGTAATATCAGAATCTGTTGCATTAGTATAAAAATAACCTGTGTCTAATGGATCATAGGTAGATACAAGTGTTGCATATTTTGAATCTGATTCAATAGAACTACTTTTTCTATATCTATAATTACCCAACTTAATAATATTTTCAGGAAGGTTCATATTCCATTCTGCAATAATTAATGACCTACTTTTAATAGTAGGAGATGTTTCAAAATGTGTCTTTAATTGATCACTTGAAAACATTATACTTCTTCCAGTGTTACCGAAACATTCCAAAGATCATGATTTGCACGACCACGTTTAACAACATCGTAGTTAAAGTTGCTAAAATAAACCTGAATTATTTGATTATATTCTGGAAGATGCCCCATAGCCTCTGATGTCTTACCAAAATTATTATACTTGTCGTATGCCAAAAACATCCAGAATGGTCCTTGATGTGTTTCATACCAGTCTAATAATTCAACACCACCTGCCCCACCATCAACAGTGTATGAACTGCTAGTGCCCTCAAGTGCGGATGTTCCATTTTCATCAAAATCTGCTACATCATCAAATGCTCTTGATGGAAGATTTGACCAGTTCCAAGAAATATTTAACTTATCAGCAATATGATATGAACGCATATTGCCATTAATCATACGCTCTCTCTGTTCAATTCTTGTTGGGTTAAACGTTAATTCTGATCTATTGTGGTCTGATAAAATTAAAAATTCATTAATACCACCTTCAGTTAATAATGGATTAGCACCAACTTCTTGTCCTGTAGGTATGTAAATTCCATTAGTTAATGTTCCAGGATTATTTGACCATGCTATAGCCTGTGGCCTAGTATATTTTTTACGACCAACCATATAACTTGATGTAGCCATTATCTAACCCCCCTAATTCTTTGTTGATCTACCTTCTTAATTTCAGACATAACCATTCTTGCAATATCGTTTGCATTTGCTGAAGTTCCATCAACATTTACACTCAAACTATAATTATACACTGAGTTAGAGGATGATTTTCCGTTATTAATATTATTAAGAGCACCAACACCTAATGCATCTACTGCACTCTTTCTAACTACATATTCTCCTGGAGTTAGCATTGCTGGTATTGTATCAGTTCCTCTTGACAAGCCACCAGACGCAAAGTACTTGGGAACCATTCCACCAGTGCTTAATCCTAATCTATCCATCTTTCTATATACGTTCTTAGAAACAATATCTGCCATCCATTGTTGTGGAGTTTGGGCTGTTGGTGCAACAGGTGCTGCACTAGGAATATTTGTAGTTCTTGCTGCTGTCTGTGCTCCAAGCATTGCTGCAAAAGATTTTGCTGCTTCATCTGCAGCAATCTTTAAAGCAGTTGTTTTTCCAACTGCAGCATCTAAAATATTATTTAAAAATGTTGGATTATTAATATCTATTCCAGCAGATTTAGCCAGATCTAATGACTTAGCAGCATTATCAATTTGTAACTTAGTCATATTAAAATATGTAAGATTTGCAGTTTGTTTTGCAATTGTAGATTCAATCTCTTTTTTATCTAATGAAAGTTTTTGATTTTGTAAATCAATTTGCTCTTTAGTTAAATTATTTTGTTTTACTAGGGCAAGTTCTCTTTCTCTTGCAGCATTAAGATTATCAATTTGTGACTGCCCTGTTTGTGATGCCCTTGTTGATCTTAATTCAGTTAATGCTCTAACTCCACCTGCGATGTCTCCAGAAGTTAGTGCAGATATAACATCAACACGTTTTGCCTCAATCTCTGCAATTGATCTATTTAATTCTTGTATTTTTTGTAATCTATCAATAATAGGGTTATATCTATTATTGATTAATGTTTCCTGATATGCAATTCTCTGAAGAAGTAGATCATTCTCTTGTTGTGCCTTATCAATTGAATCAAGTTGAGCAGAATATTGCATTTGAATAAAATGTGATTGTAAATCAATGTAGGCCTGTGCTTTATTTAATCTTTGTAGTTCATAATCTCCACGATCCATACCAGCAATTTCTGCTAATTGTAAATCTTTTTGTGCTTTTGTATAAGCCTTAATTGCACTAAGTGCAGCCTTCCATGTATCTCCAGCCTTTGCAGCAGCCTCAGATATCCCCTTAGCAAATTCTGGATTTGATGCTAACTCATTTGCAATACCTGCTTCAATACCAGCATCACGCATTTTATAGAATGCATCAGTTTGTGTTAGTACTGCCTGTGTTTGATCTTGAAGTTTTTGTAGCCAATTTTTTTCACCATTACCACCTGTAACTATGCCAGCCTTTTTCTTTGCAGCATCATCTGCTACTTTTCCTGCTTCAGCCATTGCTGCTTTTAGTTTATCAATCCAACTCAATTCGTCTCTTCTATCTCGTGCTGCCTCTCCTCCACCTGCACCAGTTTTTCCAGATAATGCTCTTAATGCCATTTCGTCTTGTGCTAAAGCAACTCCCATCATTGTTGCTTGAATAATTAATAACTGATTTCCTAAAGTTTTATATCCTTCAAGATTCTTCGCTAATTCTGGATTTGTCTTTGCAAGTGATTGATTTAATAATGCAATTGCTGCGGATGCATTAGGTGTATTTTTAATAATAGAATCTGTAAAGTTAGTAAATGATTGTTTAAATTGTTTAGAACTAATTGTTCCAGTACTTAATGCTAAGTTTAATCCATCTAAATATGTTGAAATTGTTTGAGATTGATTTATCAGGGCAGTCTTCAGTTCATCACTTTGAGTAATTACTGGCTCTAAGTAATTTATTCCAGCACTATCTTGTTTTGTTTCAAAGATAGTTTTATAGCCTTTCTTATAAGAATCTGCTAAGGTTCCTACTTGTTTATCAAACTCTGTTTGAACCTTAGATAGCCCATCTTTTGAAAAGTCAAAAGACTTGAAGTCAATTTTTACATTAGTCTTTCCAGCCTCTTCAAGTATTGCATTAATGAATGTCTGAACATCTTCTTTTGCTGCTCCTTCTCCAAGCATTTTAAATCCAGCAAGTGTAAGTGCTGACTGAGCATCTTGATTGTTTAATTTTGATGTTGAAGAAACTAATGCTTGAACTTCTTTTGATTTAAACTGCTCAGATCCAACAAAAGCATCAATGGCTTTTCTTTCTCCAGATATTGTTGGAGCAATTCCCTTTGCTCTTGATAGGTTAGATTTATTCGGAACATAGTTAAAGTATTCACCAACAGTTTTTGCAGCAGCAGAAGCATTTCCTAATGTATCGCCAAATGCCTGAACCTTTTTTCTATTTTCCTCTAAGTTGTTAGTATGTCTCTTATATGCTAGTATAGATAGCCCTACTACTGTTGTTGCAATTCCAATAGGTCCAGCAAATCTTAATGCAAAACTAGCAGCAGTGGCAATATTTTTACCAAATGAAGCAATACCAGCACCAGTTGTAAATAGTCCTTTAACACCACCTGCTGAACCCATAGCCTTTGCTACAGTTCCTGCTCTAGTTGCTGCTAACTCTAAAACTTTTGCTTGAGTCAATAATTGAGTAACTGTCATTAATGCAAATAGTAATCCAGAATACTTTGATATTTGTCCTGAAATATCTCCAAGTGTTCCACTAGCAGTTGACCCAATTGCTGCTAAAGATGTAAGGGCAAATGTTCCACCCATAATAGCATTATTCATTTTTGAAAGTTTTTGATCAAACTCTTTCATTTTTTCAACAGACTTGGTGTTAATAATATTTGTTTCAGGAATATTTCTTCCAGAACTAATATCAGAAAATCTTTTACCACTATTGATTGGCTGTCCAGTTGGACCTAATAGTCCACCTATTGCTGCGTCACCTACTTGTTTGGATGCAGAAATAACTTGTCCTTTATTATCTAACAATCCTATCTTCATACCGTCAGCAACGTTCTTACCCTGAATAATTGCTTTTCTTGATGGAGACTTAGATTGAGTTGCTTCTGCAATACCATCAATAGTTGCATTTCCAATTACTAATCCAGATTTCTTAGCCTCAATAGCAAACTCTTTTGCAAATTGAGCAATATCGCCTTTAAGTTTAGATAGTTTTATCTGAATTTCACCTGAAAATTGTTTAAATACATCGGCAGCATCTCTATGAGTCATTCCTAATTTTGATGCCATGTCATTTGTAATATTAAAACGACCAACCTCTGTATATGGAATTGATCCTGCTCCAGCAATTTGCTCCATACCTTTATAATATTTACCAGTTTTTCTTGCTTTTGTATATGGATCATTTGAAACTGGTATTCTAGAATCTGTTCTTGGGTCTGTAACTGCAGTAATCTGTCTCATTTGTTCACGAGCATCTTTAACTTTTTGATTTGTTTGGCCTACTTTGTCGTATGCTTCATTTATTAAATTATCAATTTCATCCCCAGTGATAGATGCTTGGTTTCCAAGTTGATCAAATCCTTCAGATATACTTGCAGTTATTTCTTCATTAATATTTCTAATTTCTTCAATTGAAACACCAGATTTTTGTAATTGTCTTTGTAACTCAATATCTCTAACTTGTGCACCTTGACCAGTTAAATCTTCTTTTGCTAATGCAGTTGAAATAGATTTTCCACTTCCAGGAGTTCCTACTCCTTCATTTGCCGTTCTTGACATTGCAACAACTTCGTTAGTAAATACTGTAAATCTTCTTTCCATTCCATTTTCAAATGCATTAACCATATTTAAAATTGCATTTTGAACGGCCAGTGTTGCTCCCTTACTCATTTCAATAATTTGTGCACCAGTTGCCTCATGACTTCCACCAAAGTGTGCTGCTTGCCATGCTCCTGCAACATTTACTGATGTATAATTTCCTAAACCTGTTCTAAATCCAGGAATATTATCAGCAATGATTCCATTAATTAATCCACCAAACTTTTTACTTTGTTTTGCTGGAATTACAGTTTCACCATTTGAAAGCATTGCTGGAATTGAATCAGATGTTCCAGTTCCTGGACCAACAACAACTCCACCCTGTGCCATTTTTCTTCTAGGAGCCATAGATCCAGGATTGCCAGCAGCAAATCTTTGCATTGCAGCCGTTGCTCTTTGATATGCTCCTACTAACTGATTTAATTCTCCAGTTTCCATTGTAAGAGTCTGAATTAATTTTGCATGTGACTGATCAAGTGAGTGTGCTACAGCCTCTGCTTGAAGTTGTTCATTAGTTAAATATTGTGTTTGTTCGCCAAGAACTTGTGATTGTCCAGTTAACTTTAAGTATCCTCCACGTAATGTTAAAAATAGTTTAATTAAGTTACCAATACCGTTTGCTAATAAACCGAATGTCATTAATAGCACTGGGCCAACTGCACCAAGTCCAACAGTTAAAATTGTTATAACTTTTTTGGTTCCAGAAGAAAGATCATTAAACTTTTCAAGTATGCCACCAACAAAATTAATAATTGGTGTAACTGCATCTAAGAAGGTTTGTCCAACTGGAATTAATGCTGCCTTGATATCCTCAATAGCCTTTTTAAATTTATTCATTGATGATGCTGCAGTAAGTCCTAATTCTTGTTCAGATAAGGCTGCCAAATCTTCTACTGATGAACTTGCTAAATCTAAAACACGAGCAGCCTGAGTTCCATTTCTTGTTACGTTATCAAACAATGTTGATAAACGAGCAAACTGGAACTTACCAAATAATTGCTCAATTGCTCTTGCTCTTGTTAATGGATCTAAAGTATCTAATGCTTTTGCAAAGTCAACTACAGTATTTCTTAAATTACCCTTATTTGTTTCAATAATTCCTTTAATATTAATTCCCATACCAGCAAGCATGTCTGATGCTCGTTTAGTTGGATTAATTAGTGCTGCTAAACCAGATTTAAGTGCGTTAGCACCTTCTGATGCATTAACACCTCCTTCTTTCATTGCTGCTAAGAAGAATGCTAAATCTTTTACGTCACCACCCAGTTGCTGAATAACTGGTGCAACTTTTGGAATAGCAGTTGTAATATCATCAAGAGATACTACAGTTTGGTTTTCTACTGCGTTTAAAAAGTCAATCTGATTTGCTAACTCAGCACTTGATGACCTAAAAGCATTTTGTAAAGATATTGTTGTCTCAAGTGCTTTTTGACTATCGATTTGTCCAAGCACAGAAAGTCTTGTTGCTTCTGCTGTTTGTCTCTGTAAGTCAATTCCAGAAAAACCTGCTGCTGCAGCATCTGCTGCTAGACCAACTGTTTGAGAAACTGCAATACCATACTTGGTATACATACTTGCTAATGCTTGTATGTCTGTTAATGCTTGCTGTGTTTCTTCTCTAGTTGTAAATAAATCTCCATATACTTTTTTAAATTTAATGGCTTGTGTTTCCATATCCATAAATACTCTTGTTGCGGTGCTTCCAAGAATAGATAATGGAATTGTAAAACCAACCATTAACTGACGACCAGCCCACTGTGTATTCTTACCAAAGTTAATTAGATTTGTAGATCCCTGTTTCATTAATTGATTAAATAGGGCTTGTCTTTGTGCTGCTATTTGAACCTGAGTTCCATAATCAGCCATATTAAGTTCTTTAGGAATAACAGCAATAGCCTTCATTGCTCCGTTAGTATCACGGCCTAACTTAATATATTGGGTTTGTAATCTTTTTACACGTTCTTCAGCAACATTTGTTATGGTGTCAAACTCTGATCTAAATAACTTTCCAAAAGACTTTGTTGCTCCGCCAGCATATCTAAAGTATTCTCTCATTGAGAACTTGTTACCCTCAAGAGATGCTGTAAACTGCTCTGAGGTTGTCTTTACTGTTCTTAATTCAGCACTGAATGAGCCAATAGCGTTAATGCTATTTACTAAATTTGTTGTTAGTGATTTTTGAGCAAGTGCTGCTGTCTCACTAGATTTTACTATAGAGGTGTTAAACTGCGATATTTGTCTTTGTAAAGACTTTAACTGTGCTAACGCTTCAGACGTGTCAATATTAACGCCAATATTGGCATTGACATCGGCCATAGTTTACACCTCTTTTATAGTTTTATTTATGACGCAGCATTAAAAATGCCTGAAACGTCACCTAGTTTTACACCAGATGCTGCTTCAATTATTCTATATACTGTTGGAAGATCAAGAAGTTCTTCCAGTTTTGCAATGTCTTCTGATAGTTCTGGCTTATATTGCTTCATTGCTATCTGAACACATTCAATAAGAAGTGTCATAGACTTCTCATTATCTTCTGCTACTTTTTCAATACCCTGCATTTTTGTCATGAAAGGACGTAACAGTGAAATCTTCAAAGGACGTACAGTAATTTCTGTTCCATCAATTAAGTTAACTGTTTCTGCTTGAAATACGGTTGTTGCCATTTATTTCCTCCAAATGTAGACTAACTAATTATAGCATAAAAGACTTTATTTTTTGGTTAAATCTTCGTAATCTAAGCCCATGCCAATTCCAAAACCAGCCTTACTAGCATTAACTCCCTGATATGCCAAAATATCATTAGAGTTGTTTGCTTTCCCACCGCTAAAGACTCTTGCCTTCATTTCTTCCCAGGCATTAGCCTTTCCACTTTCTTTATCTAAGTCTACCCCTTGTATTGCAGCAAGAAATCTCTTTTCTTGATAATCTAAATCTCTTTTTGCTGATAGCGTTGCCAAAATTTCGGGCATAGATAAAGAAGTTTCAAGTTCTTCATAATCTTTCCAAATTCCTAATAGAAATACTTCTGATTCAAGTTGTGCTAGATCTAATGTATCCCAAGTTGATCCAGACTCTGTTGCTTGTTTAGTTACTGTATCTTCTGATTTTTCATTAATTTTGATACCCGCAGATAGTTCTAAAATCTTATATATTGTTGGCATGTCTACATAATCTTCTAGATCATTAACTATACTAGGATAATACTGCTTCATTGTAACACTTGCACACTTAGATAAATGTGCAATAGCCTCATCATCTGATTTTGATGTTTTTACTTCTTCAAAGATTTCCATAAACTCTTTAAGATATTTTATTTTTAATGGAGTGATATAAATCTCTGTTCCATCAATTAGACTGATATTTCCTGAATCATATATTTTTGTAGGCATTATACTATTGTACCAAAAAGAAAACTGCCCACCTATAAAAGATGGGCAATTCTCACTGTATTAAATTGTATTATGATGCTGAAACAGTACGATCTACGATCTTACCGTATGATGCGTCATCATTTGGAAGTAGACGGAATGAAACTTCAAACATTGTTGCTTCATCACGCTTTGCAGATACTGTTACATTTTCAATCGAAAGTGCACGGTATGCTACATAAACTCTTTCCAAGTTGCTTCCTTCAGCACAGTCACCAGTTCCTGGACCTACCGCTACCAATCCACGTTCGACAGGGCATTCGCCGATGTCTCCTGCAGAAAGATTAAGGGTTGGGTTACCTGCAACTGTTGACAAGTTTGAATCTGAGCCTGCAATTGCAAACAAAAGATTCTCAAGTGTTGACTCAGCGAATGTTGTATTAAGGTTAACTTGCATTCCTTGCTTGTACAACTTTGCTACGTCAAGTACCTGATCAACATTCACTTCACCGAAGTCTGGTTGGAATTGAAGTTCCAAACCATTCATAGTGTAACCAACGTTACGGAAATCGGAATCGTTTGAGAGTGTTTCTCTATAAGTTGTTCCGTCTACGTAACCTGGTAGATCAGCGTCTGTTAGTGGACCTGCTTCAAATGTGAAAAGTGCTGCTGCACCCACAATGATATTAGCGTTCGAACCACGGGTATATGCCATAATTATTCACCTCTTTTTTCTTTGTTGAAATAAAGGCGTGTTTCCTCAAGACTAAGTATAACAGCGTTTTAAATTATTATTTTATTGGCTGGGCTTCTTTTTGGCTCTGGAGACCAAGTTGCATTAGATAGTTCATCCATTTGATGATAGTCAAACTCTATAATAATCTTATTTCCGCCATAGGTTCTGGCTGTTCCAAAATCAATAATGTCTCTGGTTTCTTCTAATTGATAAATCTTGAAGTCGTGGAAGTAGAATATATTGTTAATAGTAGACCCATCATCAAGTTGGACTTTTCTGTTCATACACCAATCATTAACCTCTTCGGCTGTTTCATCTCCCCTGTCCATTAGACGTAGGATAGCCTCTTGAATTTTAACCATGTTCAAAATTGGGTCTGATCCAGTAGCATAAAAATAATACATAATTTGCTCACATTTAATATGTGGGAATGGGGATCTTCTCATTTTTACAAGTCTATCCCAAGTAGCCATCGTTCCACCTTCTGGAAACATGGTGGTAAGGTTTTCTAATGTTGAAGGAGTGGATGGGAAAAATGGAGTATCTAAGGCTGTCAACTCTTGTACCTTAGCCTGCAAATACTTATTGACCCACAGGACTGGGGTATTTAATAAATCTGTATCAGCCATTATGCACCTACCTTTACATTGCTTATCCAGCGATATCCAACATCAATACCCTTAATTCTACCACTTTGTTTACCAGCATTAAGATTTTGTTTATAGACAATAGGATTTTTAATATTATCTAATATTCCACTACTCATTAAAAATGCTTGGGTAAAATATCTAGACATAAAAGTATCAAATACTCTTTCAAATCCACCTTCTGCCTGTCCACCTGGATTTCGAACAATTACTGGAGACTTTGTAAAAACCTCTTCTCCATCAATTTCAAATCTCAAAGCCTGTGCCTTTTTAGGCTTAATCGTTACTGGAATGCCATTCTCCATTATTGATGCTTTATTATAAAAAGGAACTCTCGATCCATTTTGAATAGATGACGATTGTTTAAAACTAGATTTGATAGACAGTCCAAGATTACTAACAGTATAATCAATATCAAACAATCTTGCTGCTGGGCTTCCAGTTCTATACCACTCATAGACATGATGTAGTGTTTGTGGGTTTAATCTAGCATTTGAGTCAATATATTCTTTTAATATTTCTACCGTCTCTTTGCCTAATGCATTTAAAAAGTTTTTCTTTCCTCTTTGTGCACCTTCTAGAAATCCTATAGAATAATCTATAATATTATTCATTTCTTTTTTAAATCTAGAACCATCTAGAGTAATTCTCATAAATCTACCGCTTGATTTTCCGATCTTCTAATAACAAGTTTGTAGTATTCAATATTTCCAAAAGGACCAACAATTGGTTCTTGTGATGCTATTTCATAAATAGTTGGACGACCAGCACGAATACCAGCAGTTTCTTTATAGATAACATTAGAATGTTTATCACGTATATTTGTAACAATTACGTTTGTGACTGAGTTTTGTGTCTCACGATCTGAGATACGAATATCACTCTTTGATCTACCTAATAATATATTTTCTTGTGTAATATTAACATTTGGCTTTATTTCTTCAGCACCTGCTGATCCAACCACGTTAAAACTACAGGCAATAGATCTATCTAAAATCCAGTTCTTTTTGACATTTCCATATGCACCCTGCTCAACGATTGGATAATAAATATCTGCAAGCATTGGGAAAATATAGTCTGTTGGTTCGCATATCATTATAATATTCCTGGTTTAACAATTGTCACAACATACTTATCAAGTATCTTATCGACTAACATATTTCCAGTTCCATCTAATACAGATTTATCAAACTGAATTCTAAATTGATCTGTGTTGTATCCAGTTACATATCTCTTGTAATAATCTAACTTTCCACACTTAAGATCTTCAATTAAAAGTTTTGTAGCATACTCAACATCTGCTGGAATTGTTTTAAATCCAGTATCTAAAATAAATGTATAGTCGTATCCTTTTGGAAAGTCAACAGTTCTACTTGTTCCAACATTTCCTAAATCTCCATATGCTGGAAGATATGTTCCTGGAGTTGACTCTGCTCTATTGTAGTAGTCATTAACAACTCTTTGTATTGCTGAATTATCTAGTGTAACTAAATAATTATAAGTATTTTCGTCTGGTGTATCTACATCATATACTAAAACATTGTTCTCGTATACCTTTAAAACTTTATTTGTATCATCCCATAAACTAAAGTAGTCAGTGCCTTGACCAGTTGTTTGGACTACTTGCTTATGATTATAAAATCCATCACCTATATATGTATCTATAAGTGAACGAGCAACTAACTCTAGTGTCTTATATTCAGCGATTTCTGATGCAGTTGTTCCAAGTGTTTCTGGATTTACGTATGGACGCATTACATCTAGATTGCTTTCTAAAAGAATATGCTCATGCTCTGTATCATAAAAACGAATAAGGAATTTTCTATCAAACTGTACCTTTTCTAAAGGCAACTCATATTCAACTTTACCGTTGGCATCTGATGTTACTTCTGTCTCTTCTACTGAATGGTCAACTAAGTCTTCTACATACTGGACATAGTCATAGTTAGCAATTGGCAACTCCCATACAGTTGTTAATGGATATGGCGGAACTCTCATAACTTCCATTTATTTTACCCCAAACTCTCTGGCTAATTCTTCTGGTGTTGCTATTCTTATATGGCTACGGGTCAGCCATTTATCAGCAACGTCTTTTTCTACAATGTTATAACCGTAAGATATCTTTCCAACCTCTGGCCAAAATACATTCTTTGTTGAATGAAGTGCTACAGTTGTTTCTGATTTAGGCTTTTTGCTCTTATTGCTGACTGATTTTTTTTGTATCTTGTCAGCCTTTGTAGTTCCAAATACACCATCTGCTACTGGACCGATGGCCTGCTTAGTCTTTTTAGGAGCATCCACAGAATCTATATTCTGAGTAGATGAAATTTCTTCAACTGTATCATCAATGTCTTTGTAAACTTCATTTGTAACAAAAACTTCATCTGAGGCAGAGATTTCAAAACTTTCTGACATTAATGTCCTCCTATTTACTCTATATTATAACAGATTAATTAAAAAAGGAGGCAGAGTGTTTATACCCTGCCCCCTATAATTACTGTCTACAGATTATGAATCTGAAGCAGCGTCAGCAAACGCAACTGCGTCTTGCTCTTCCCATTGAATACCGAAACGAACGAATACTGTGTATTCGATTGTATCTTTCTTTGGCTTGTATTCACGGTTTACAGTGATGTCTCTTTGGAAGCCCCATACACGGTTTGCTGGGAATGTCAAATCGACATAACCTGCTGGGTAGTAAGGAACTTCTTGTACATCAATGCCAAGAACACGAGTTGTACGTGCTCCGCCGAATGTTTGTCCATTTCCATCAAGGTATGCTTGACGGTTTGCTGCAGTTCCTGCAGTCTTTGGAGCAAACGCCTCTGAGATAGCATCTGCAAGTGTACCGTTGTTCTTAACAATACCTTGGAAAGCATCTGAACCTGCGTAGAACTTTAGATTGTTCTTTAGGGCACGATACTTACGTGGCATTGCAAGAATGATGTTTTGCATAACTTCAGTAGTCCATGCGTCGTTAGACACAGTAACTAGTGATTCGTGTGCATCTCCATCATTTTGTACTTTGTTGATGAAACCTTCCATGATTCCAAGGAATGCTCCGTCTCCAGAGTCACCTGTACCATTGATTGCTAGATCTTCAATATCGTTAGCGAATGCATTTGTCATCAAGCGAACTAAATGATCTTCTAATGCTGCTCCTTCAATATTGTCCTCTAGACCTTCTGCAGAAACTTCCCAATCTAGACGAATCTTCTTGGTTGTAAGTTCTACTTTGCTGAATGTTGCTCCAGCGTTTGTGTATTCTCCAAGTGCTTGTGTTGCTGCACGGATAACACGCTCTCCAACGTTAACTTTTTCAAGTTCCATTGTGTTTGCTCTCATGGTCACACGACGACCATCCTGGGCAAGTACTGTTGCATCCCACACGTAATCGATAAAACGACGTGCTTGTTCTGGGCGTAGGATTCCGCTTCCAGCCTCACCTGAAGGATTTACTGCGTTTGGACCATCTGTAACTCCGCTTAGTGCAGTTGGGATATTTCCAATTACTCCACCATCTGCGTAGTTGCCAGGTGTGTAAGCGTTAGCATCTGAACCTGATGCGAATGCACCTTGTCCTTGATATAAGCCTGGTGTTGTTCCACCTAGGTTACCGCTTGTTCCTGGTTGATTTTTCTTAATTTCTTCCGACATATTGTCACCTCCTGTGATTTTTAACTTATCTAAATAAGTCGGCTGTTTTGAGGAAACTACCGCCCCATAGGGATTTTTCAACCATTTCAGGTTGATCCTGTACAATCTCACCGAGATCGCCAGACTTTCGGAAAGCAGTGTCTGCTTCTACTGCGTCTACTCTCTTTCCAAACTTATCAAATTCTTCTCGTGCTGATGCAAGATCTTTTGCAACTGCTTCGAAAGAATCTTTTGCTGTTTCTACGTCTACCTTTGTTGACTTAAGTAATTCTACTTCTGCCTGCAAAGCCTTAACTGTGGAAACTAGATCGCTAAAGGCTGATGTGATAGTATTATTGATTTCAGTGATTGACTCTGCAATAACTTCATCTGATTTAGATACTTCTGCAATTGGTTCCTCTGTTGCTTCTGCAACTGGTGCTTCTTCTGCAACAGGTGCTTCTTCAGCAACTGGTGCTTCTTCAGCAGCAGGTGCTTCTTCTGCAACAGGTGTTTCAACTACGGCATCTGCCTCTGGAGCGACCTCAACATTTTCAACTACTGCATCAGTCTTCTCAACGATTTCTTCTGCAACTTGTGTTGTCTCTGTCATAGGATTTACCTCCTTGTTAATCTTAGAAGTATTAATGCCTTTAGCACTATCAACTAAGAATTTTATCATGTTCGTTTTTTCGTTGTCTGTTTTTTCAACGAAACCTATGTTTTGCATTGGCTCTCCTGAAGTTGGGCTTACCTCTGAGTCCTTTTCTGAAACTAAAACAATTCCAGATTCTTTATCCCAAAAAACATTTTCTAATACTGTATCTACGCCATCACCTTTAATAGTATCAACGCCATCTACTTTTTCAACAGACATAATATTTGCAAATTGATTTGCTGGATTATCAACAAGTGATAACTCTACTAAATCGTATTCTTTAATAATTCTAATTTGTGTATCTGACTTCTCATCATATCCGTCATCCCATTTGTTCATTCTTCCACCAATTGAAAAACCAGTGTATGTTCCATCTAATACTTTTTCCCATGCATCTTGTGCACCCTTTGAAACATATGCAGATACAAAAACACCATTATAAAACTTCTTTGATTCTGGATCAAAGTACTTATCTTCTTTAAATGAAACCATCTTTCCTACTGCTGATGGTTGATGCATTTCTCTAATATTCCCACGGAATTTTGCAAATGCTTTCATTGATGCTTCTGCTGTTACAATATCATTTTGTTTATCTAAATTATCCAATGACGCAAAGCCAGAGACGATACGTCTCTCTTTATCTACCTTACTAAAAGGTAAGGATAGGCGAACGTTGTCGCCTTCTGTATTCCAGTGGGCTTTAGAGATAGTCATACTAGTATATATTATAGACCCCTTTTATAACACTATTGTTAAAAACAATGCTATTGTGAAGATCTACCCTCTCCCTGAGCATTTCTGCCATCAAGAGTTGCAGAGCCATCGGACTGACTATTTGTTCTTTCAGCATCTCTTTGTCTATTTTGTGCAGTGTTTGCTCTCATGTCAGTTGCTTGTCTTGCTGACATCTGGAATGGCTCATCGCCGTTTGCACGTTGTGGCATTCCTAAAGTTTGTCTTGCTTCGTTTGGAGTCATTACCTGAGTCTTGACATATCGTTCAATAATTTGTGATTGAGCAATTTCATCAGTCAAAGTTAACTCGTTAAACTTAAGTTCAAGGATATCTGTTTTCTCACGGATAATCTTATTGATCTGTTTTTCTAATTGTCTTTGTGCTGGTCTTGCTACCTGCTCTTTAAAGGTACGATCTTGTGCAAGTGCTGCAGCAATAGCAGACGCATCTGCACCACCCAACTTTGAAAGTGGTACTTGATGTGCAACAAGAATGTCATCACGGTTTTGCTTACGATACTCCTTAAATGAACCATCTTGAATTCCATTCTCAATTGGATCCATCTTAAACTCAACTTTATTTTGATCTGTATCTCCAGGAAGTGGAATATAAAGAGTTCTGTGGTTTTGCCCCTTCATACCTGTTTGAAGGAATCTAAACATTTTATCCTCAGCCTCACCAGATAACTTTGCACCCTTAAGAGTAACAACATATCTAGGAACTGCCTTATTTGAGAAGTAGTCAATGTTGTATTGAGATGCTAATTGATCTCCTTGTAGAGAGGTAATTGCAGAAATAATATCTGGAACACCATAGAATGTGTTTAATGGAGAGTATTGCTTAAAGTGAATAATCTCATTTGGACGTGGATCTCCAGTTACTGGGTTTGGATTGCTTGCTCCAAAGTTACGGAAGTAAACAACCTTATTTCCAATGATCTGAACATAGCCATCACGTAAGCGACGAATACGCATTGTGGTTGCTGGAATATGTCCAACATAACCAATTTCACCTGCTGTAGTTCTACCAATTTCAAGGTATCCATTTCCAATTGCTTGAACATCTGTAAAAACTTTTTCCATTGTTGATGTAAAAGAATCATCATCATTTAATGACTCTAACCAATCATGCATTTCAATCTTTGCTCGTTCAATTCTCTTACGGGCTCTATCTGTAGCACCGCTATCTGTTGATGCTTCAAGTTTAAGCATTGTTCTTGGAGATACTTCAAAGTCGTATCCAAGGCCAACAATGTTTTCTACCTTTGCATCAATTGCAGCATGATTAGCAAAAGAAGTATCATAAAAATTAGCAAGTTCATAAACGTTCCATGGCGGAGTAATAACATCAAAGATTCCATAACCATTTCTATAAACGGTTCCTGGATTAATTTCTTTTGACTTTGCACCATCTAGACCAACGTTAACTGCTCTAGAACTTTCCATATATTGGTCTGTTGCTTCTACCTTAGAAATTCTAGCAGCACGTCTTTTAAAGTTATTCTCTAATCCAGATAAAGATTTTAGATCATCCCAGTTCTTATTAAATGGATCTGATTTTTTAAATAAATCTTCAGATGTTGGTACGTTATCAATTCTTGCACCAACTATAAAATTATCGTTATCTGACATTAGTCATCACTCCCGTATTTGTTAAATGTTTGTTGTGCAGCATGCCAGGCACCAAGATCGTTCATGGAAGGAATTAGTCCCTCTCTTAGTCTTTGCTTTTGCTCAGAATACTCTGCTTCTGATACTCTAGTTAGACCTGGAACAAATACCGCTTCCCCATCGCCCTCATCACCGTAATGCTTTGCTGCATTTTTTAATTCTGTAATTTTTGCAATATCCCCCTTCATTGCTGGGATATTTAAAACTGAACCATCTCCGTCTGTAAACCACTTTCCATTTGATTTTTTATACACATATAAGCCCCAGTCATAATGCTTATCTATGACCTGACGACGTACATTTCCTACAATAGGTTTACCAGTTTTTTTATTGATTAATGAATCCATAACCACAAGTATACCATATTATACTGGAGTTACGATAAATGACTGCCATGTAGAATCTTGATATATTTTTACAAGGTCTGGAGTTAGGTCTATTCCATTGTTATCATCTACAATAATCTTGTTTGTTCCAATATATGTCTTATAAATATCAGATGGGCTAGTTCCATATAAATTAGATGTGCCCAATATAAGAATCTGGTTCCAGTTATAACTTAGCCAATCCTCCCAGTCCTTATCAACTGCAAGTTCTGTCTTTATTTTTGACCAAGACCTTAAAGTACGACTTTGTGCAAGTTGTAAGTTAGTTGCTTGATAATATGAAATATTATTAAATGTATATTGGCCAATAATATTAATAGATCCAAGGAAATTGTCAAAGTTGATATTATTCTCAAACTCTAAACCTATAACTGTCCATTCCTTTATAGATAAAACTGGTTCTCTAACAAATTGGCCATTTATATAGTATGTTACTCCTAAAAATGGCATTTGTGTATTTTTGTTAATTGCAAAAATTCTGGCTCTATCACCACCGCTACTGTTTGCCTCAATATAAAATTCAATGGTGTCTGATAAATGGCTAATCTCAAAGAATTTTTGTCTTACTGCTGGAAATGCAGTTTTATTTGCTCTCATCCAAAATTGCATAGCAGCAACTCTGAAGTTAGCGGACTGCCCAGTATTAACAATAAAAGAAACACCTTTATCTAAACCACTCTCATTTTCATTTCTTAACTCTATACCAGTATTTTGTGTGGCATATAGATATGGCGTAGATGTCTTTCCAATAGCAAATGGATTTTTTGACTTAAAGTCATAATAAATTCCGCTCTTTACATATGGATATAGAGATGAGCCAAACCTTGTTCCAATTTTATTAAACTTATTATGATCAAATGCCTGTGAAGCAATTTGTAGTTTTTTAATTGCAATATTTTTATTAATAGTGCTACGTGAATTAAACTCAAGTCTATAGACTATTGCTAAATCATTAAAGTCTATTTTTAATGGAGGATAGATAATTGTTCCATCGATTGCCTCAAATTTATGTGACTGCCATGTAGAGTGGTTTGATAAATCTATAACACGATTTTCATCAATAGGAGTAACAGTTGTAAAGTTATTCTGTAAAAGATTGGCTCCATCTAAAATATACTGCATTGTTATATATGACTTAACTTCTGCATTAGATATATCGTATTGTTTGTATTTGCTTGATTTTTCACTCATATCCTGATAGTTTTGCCATCCAGTATAGTTGTCATCATCTAAGTCTTGATATGTTTCTTGTACTGGATAATTAAATTGAGCATCTAGTTCTTGATATAGCCATTCTGATGTTGTTTCATACGTTACCGCAGAAGATGGGGCTGGATAGTCTATATTAAACTGTAAAAAATCTAAATCATAATATTTTTGTCCATATTCATCCGATACATATTTAGCAAAATATGATAAAGGCATGTAGTCTTCCCAATATCCAGATACGCCAATATCTAAAAAGAATACTCCATATTTACTAGTTGGTAATAATGTATAACTGGCAAGATTATCAATAAAAAATTGAGCCTGATCATGGTCTGCAATACCAAATGAAAAGTCTGTAAATTTTGATGAATTATTAAAAGTACCAAAACCAAAGTTATAAATATTACCAGTAAAAGCATCTTCTAATATATCTGTTCCGCCGATATACATTTTTAACGTACTTAAATTATTAAAAAATAATGGCAAGTTTGGTGAAGATTGAATAAATTCATCAATTTTAATTCCAACAACAATTTTATTATCAGCAATGGACTCAAACTCTTTTAAGGTTGTAGTTATATTATTAAAGGTAAAACTATATCTAATTTTCCCATTATCAGTTTTTATTACACTAAGACTATCAGTATTTAATGTATTGTATATTTTAAATATGACTTCATTGTTTGTGCTCTCTTTTGCTGAGACTACACCATAAACCATATTTACTGGAGTCTGAAGAATATCTAGTCTTGAGAAATTTAAATATGATATAGTTGAATTCCAAGTACTATTTGGTCTAAATGTTATAAACCTATCTGAACCAGTTTGTATTTTTTTACAGTCATCATATAAGTCTTCAATTGTTTTATTATTAAAATAGGTTGTTGGCAAACTATATTCTGGTGTTTTTAATGATTGGTTTTCTGTTATAAGATTATCAAAAGTTCCTTGATTCCATTTTGCAAAATCTGGATAATTATAATCTGCTGTATATTCAGAAAAGGTATAGTCGATAAAGGCTTCAGTTCCAGCATATGAGTTATTAATTGGCTCAGAAGAGCCTACGCCCTGTCCATATACATATCTTCTTTTAGCAACAGCAGTTGGTACTAAATATGAGTATATGGCAACAGAGTCAATTTCAAATGATGGGACATCCGCATATGAATAAAATCCAATATAATCTTGATTTTTACCATCAGAATTTAACTTATTTGGTAATTCTAGAGAAGATGTTGATATTGTCATTGATATAACTTCTTCACCATTTAATATAACCGTTGCATTATTTTTTGAAATACATATTTGGAATAGCATTGGTCTAATCCATTGACCAACAAAATATGATTTAAAGGTATTACCAATTACCAAAGTAATATGTCCGCCTTCAACATATAAGCCATCCTGAGATCCAATTGGTCCAACTAATCTATGAGACTCAGATGAATTACAATCTATTCTTGACCAAAATTCTAAAGTATAATCTTTATATCTTCCCTCATTATTTAAAAATCCTAGACCAGGAATAATATATGATGGGGCTAAATAAACAATTCCACCATCTATTAAATCAAGTAAATCACTGTCTGGATTGCCACCATCTATAAATTGAGTTATTGTTGTATTTGCTGGACCACCATCAATTACCGACTCAATTATTGTTGAATAATTTGGAAGCAGTCTAATTACTCCAGATGAACCATATACCAATGGAATGCTTGTATTTTTTGCAGTTAGTACATTTTCTGCAACTATGTAATACCCTTTATTAATATCAGTTCCATAAGAACTTGATTCTATACATTTTAAATTAGATACTGGTATTCCAATATCAGATGGTAGATTAATCGGTATTACACCTAAAGATGTTGTGTTAAATTCTTCTGACCATTGACCAACAGATAGTCCATTAAAATTAAATATATAGTCAGATGGAGTAGATCCAGCGTTATTTAATTTTATTCTTATAATAATTTTAAAAGGATTGGTCTCTTGAGGTAACTCAAATGTTGCAGATATAAAGGACCAGGTATCTTGAGTTATTGTTGTAAATCTTTTAACATTTTCAACTAGTAGATCAGTTTCAGAATCTATGTACTCATATCCTATTTCAATATAATCATAATTATCGCTATTAGAGTAGTAATATGTACCAATACATATAGTTCTTAATCTTTCCTGTAATGACTGTAGTGAAACTAGATTTGGACTTTTTAAAAGTACCGTTTGATTTGGCGTACCCTCAATTGTATTAACTATGCTTGATGTAAAAGGTCCAGGGATAACACTCTCATAATAGTCTGAAACATTGTCTATTGACCAAGATGATTCTGTTATTTCTCTTTGTTCTTCAGTAATTAAACTAAGGTAGTCAACTGCATCATCTAGTGCCCAGAGAGCAAGTGGGTGCTCTGCGAAAACCTTTTCAGCATATAAATTTGATGGACTGGGCATATTTTTCTCCTAGTCCTATTTTATCATACGATACGGGTAAACCAGCGTGGTGTTGTATATCTTATTCCTTCAGTAATTGCCTTTACTCCATGAATAAATTTTGGATTATCTGGGAATGTAAGAAGATCTCCAGGTTCAGGTTTAAACGAAATATCATATTCTGGGAAATAGATGTCTCCACCAACATAATCATCATTTAGATAAACAAGAGTTGCAATATCATTTGGTCTAGTTGAATCAAAATGCTCATGCATTCCGTTTCCAGGAACAAATTTTGCGATATGAGTTTTAAATTCATTAAATTGCTCGAATGGTCCATCATATGTAGATACTACATATTCATATACCTTTTTTGCATATGATTGCATTAGTTCTAAAATGTCTTTATTATTTTTTTCAATACCATGATAAGTATGAACTGTAAACTCTTTTTCTCCATTACCAAACTCTTTAAAGCATTCTGTATTTTTTTTGGCATATTCTGATATCTTAATTGCATCATCTTTAGGCATAAAGGACTTAATATATTTTATTTGAGATACATTATCTTGCATGTTAGTTTACCTTAATTTCACAGTAATCCGTTGTGCAATAGGATTCTCCCTGTGCCTCAAGATTATCCACACCATCATAAATAGCAGAAAAATCAATATGTTTTAATTTGCCAATATATGAGTTATATTCATCTTCTGTTATTTGTGTATATGGCTGTTGAGGATAAACTGTATTACCCATTGGTAAAAATGAAACTGCTTTAAGTTGTCCCTCATACATGTGAAGTGCTGGAGCAACATGCTTTGACTCTGTTTCTTTATCAAAAGATAGGGTTACAGATACTCCATTGTCTGACCAATATTTTTGAGCAGTTGCAGCAAGTGCAATTTTTTCAAAAAGAGTTACATCCTTTTCGGAGCGTGGATGACCAGATTTAATTGGGAAATATACAACCGATGTATTTGCTGAAACAACATCCTTTTCAATTGTATAGTTTGCTGCCTTGAATAAGTGAAGCATAGGATCTGTATCTCCAAATCTAACTGCACGAAGGAAGAAGTTTCCTCCAGGACCCCAGTGAACTCCAGGGGTAGCACCAGAAAGAATTGATACAGAACCAGAAGGCTTAACTGTCGTTACACGAATTGATTCACGAACACATAGCCATTCTGAATATTGATTATCATATTTACGAATTGTATTATATCCTTCATCCATCCATTCACGGACAGTTGGCAAACCATGTTGATCTGCAAATGATGCAATACCAGTTAAAGATGTTCCAATACGACGGTTGCGTTGCATAATTCCATTTGTCTGTTGCCAGTGTGTTGGAAGCAATGTAACAGTTTTTCCATATAAATATGCAAACTTTAATGTTTTTAAGAAATCTTCTTTAGACTCATGGCGATTCAAATGAACCTCTACAAGAGTACAAAGTTCATAAGATTCAAGTGGTTGCTCAGCACATGGGTTGAATCCCATAACACGATAATCCTTACCATCTGGTGTATCTTTTAAACGACCATAGTTACGAGCAACATCTAGCCAAATAAATCCTGGCTCTCCATTGTTAACAATTAAATCGGTATACTTATCGTAGTCCATCCCTACTGTTGCAGAAATAGAGTTATTAGACATCCATGCCCATCCTGGATTTTCTGGATCAAACGAATTTCTGTCTGGGAATACTTCTGCATTCTTTAGATTAATAAATGCTTCATCTCCTGCTGCTCCAAGTGCAAGGGTAGCAGAACGACGAACGTTTCCTGAAACAACACATGTTCCAATAAGGTTAATTAAATCTACAATTGCACGAGCATCTAATGTCTCCCCTGCTCTCTGGCCTATAACCTTGTCTATTTGCTCATGTAATCTCTTTAATGGTGCTGGACCACTAGATACCCCACCAAAGCCCTTGATAGGTGCCCCCAAAGGCCTAATAAGGTCATAGTTAAACTTTTGTATGCTTTGGTTTGGCCTCAAGTAAGAGTTAATTAAAATTCTTACAGACTCTACCCATCCTTCACGAGTGTCTGGGATTTCGTAGATCTCTTCTGGCTCTGTTGGAGAATAGATTAGGAAATTCTTTTCCTGTCCAACAGTATCAAACCCTACTCCAATACCAAGCATCAGTGCATCCATCACCCATGCAAACAATGCTCCTGGATCATTCTTGTCTAGATCTTTGGTAGATACCATTGCACAGTTTTGAAGGGCTGCAGAGTTTCTTTTTTCCATAGTCATGGCGGTTCCAAATGTCCACATACCACGTCCTGGTGGTGTCCACTTTAATTCAAACATTCTTTGGAATGCTTCTTGTGCAGACTTCTGAGCCTTATAGTCATTCCATGGAAGGCGGTTCTCTTTAGCGTGATTCTTTTGAACTGAGTACATTCCCTCAATTACACGGCGACAAACTTCATGCCATCTTTCTTTTGTACCATCTTCTTTAACACGGGAATATGTACGGATAAAGGTAATCTCTCCTAATGAGTTTTCTGCTGCATCCTTAAACCCAAATGGAGATGGTAACTTTGTATACTTCTCAACAAAGTCTTCTGGTAATCTAAAAGAAAAAAAGTCTGACATATAAAACACCTTTCAAAATCTGGAATAGATCCTAAGTATAGCAGAGTTTTTAAAAAAGTAAAACTATACCTAAAGTTTTACTTTAGAGTTATCTAAAACTCATTTCTGTATTATGCTTTATTGGTTGACACCTTAAACATATTGTACTTTTAAATTTTGTAACTGGACACTCTAAGGTATTTAAATTATGACCAACAATAAAACAAATTATTTTTTTAATCATTATAATTTTATCCAATTTGGACCATATCCATGAGATGCAGGACAAATGTCATAAGCAATAGTTATTCTTGGCTTGTCATCATACCAGTCATCTCTTCCATGTGGATGACCAGTTTCAGATATTATTGCTCTATTGTTTTTATTTATATTCTCAAATTCTGTTCCATTAATTCCACCTATTTTATAATAGGTTATAGATGGTTCAGCATTTACACAATAGTACCCGTGAAAAACTGGTGCACCTTCACCACCCATATGATCATGGTAATGGGATGGCTTTTTAATTGGAGAAACAACTCCAGCAATTTCTACTCTATAGTCTACGTTATACCATCCATTAATCATGTAATCTTGATCATTATAATTAAATCCATAGTATTCTGAAGCCTCTATAGTAGCAGACCTTAAGGCATCTAAAAGATTTGATATATATGTATTATCAAACTTAAAAATATTATAGTAACTCCCTAATTTTGTTGTTGGTGCACTTACCTCTGAATGTTTATTTAAAATATCTTTAGGTATATCACCAATATTTCCAGAAAGTAATTCTTTTTGTTGACTAATTAAATAATCATAAAAATTATTTAAATCATTATCTAGAAATCTTTCAAAGAATTTATGTGGTTTAATCATGTTAGTGGTATCCAATGCTGTTGTTGTTTTTTTCTAAATTTAATAATATCCTTTAATGGTATTACATTATATGCAATTGTAATTCTTGGCCCTTCCCAGTCCCAGTTTCCTTGAGCATGCATGTGTCCAGTTTCTGACAAAATAGCACGATTATTTTTATTAATATTATCTATATAGTTATCAAAAACTTTGTAATGAGTTACAGATGGCTCAGAATTTACACAGTAATAACCATGAAAACTTTTATTTTCATGAATAACATGATCATGCCAGTCAATTTTACCAGTATTAGCATAATTAATATTAAACCATCCCTCTATCATATATTGCTCTTTTTCAAAATCTAACCCATAGTATTCACATGCTTCATTTGTCATATCTCTAATAGATTTGTATAAATTATAAATTTCAACAGAGTGAAATTGAAATAAGTTATACTCTCTCCATTTCATAGTAGAGACACTTTTAGTTGATTGCCATAACTCTAGTTTATTAACTGGTGTTACACCAGACATTTGAGCCTGCTCAATTTCTAAATATTTTTCTTGAAGTTCTTTAGTTAATACTTGTAAATCATTATCTAAAAATCTTTCAAAGAATTTATGTGGTTTAGTCATTATACTAAAGGAATCCAATGTTGCTCTTGGTGCATTCCAAACTTTTGTAAATCTTTCAGAGGAATGATGTCATAGGCAACTGTGATTCTTGGACCTTCCCAATCCCAATCTGCCTGAGCATGTGGATGACCCATCTCAGAAAGTACTGCACGATTATCAATATTATGATTTACAGTTTCTTTATCAAAAACTTTATAATATGTCACTGATGGTTCTGCTTTTACACAATAATACCCATGAAAATTTGGAGCACCAAATGGACCATGATCATGCCAATCTAATTTACCTTTTTTAGTATAGTTAATATTAAACCAACCCTGAACCATAAATTTTTGTGAATCAAAGTCTATAGAGTAATAGTCGCATGCTTCTTTTACCATTGATGCAACATTTTTATATAATTCATGAATACCGTCAATATGGAATTGAAATACATTGTATTCTCTCCATTTCATAGTTGAAACACTATTAGAGGATTGCCAAAGTTCATTATCTTTTACTTCTGTAACACCTAAAACCTCTGCACGTTCAATTTTTTCATATCTGTCTTGTAATTCTTTTGTAAGTTTAGACAAATCATTATCTAAAAATCTTTCAAAGAATTTATGTGGTTGAACTGATGTACTTATGCTTTTAATATCACTTGGATATGCTGAATTCATTATAATCTCCTATACCGTTAATAACAGTATACCATAAAAGAATGCTATTTGATTATTAGAATCTATCTTTAATGTTGTGAACGATAAGATTAGCAGCCAATAATGTATCTACTGGCTCAGCGTTAAACCTATATACTGTTCTATCTTCATCAATAGTCTGTATATTAGAAATAACGATTTCTGAATAAGATCCATCTTCATTTCTTTGAACTAGGTAATCTCCTAATTCTATAGAAGCGGTAACAAGGAAGGAATAGACTCCATCTCTTTTTATTAAGACCTTTTCTTCTAAAGAAAATCTCTTTGCAATATCATTATTAAAATAAATAGTTGTACTCTTTATGCTTGGGAAAACTGATTGAATAGTAGTCTTAACTGTTGTTATATTTGTCATTGTATCTGATGGTGATGAAAATGGAGAAATATCTTCATCCACTAATTCATCCCATGTTGCTGTCCAAACTTCATCTCCAGCATTTATTTCTTGTGCTCTCTTATATGCAATTGTATCGTTTGGTCCAACTACAGTAATTAGTGTGTCTTGATCTACACAACCTGGAGAGAATCCGAACACGCCGAATGGTGAGAATCCAAACACACCAAATGGTGAAAATCCGAATACTCCGAAGAATGCAAATACTCCAAATGGTGAGAATCCGAATACTGAGAATGGTGTAAATGAGAATGTAGTTACATCTCCAGTAGATGAAGAAGAAGCAGAGTTGCCATTATCATTTGTTGCATATACAGTGTATGACTGTGTTTCTCCTGCACCTTGGTTAATATTAATAGAGGTACTAGATGTATCTCCAGATGTTCCATCATTACCAGTTACGTGATAATTTGAAATTGCTTTACCGCCATTTGCAGGGGCTGACCATGAAACTGTATCATATGTTGCACCTTCTGGAGATGAAGCAGAAACAGATGTTGGTGCTGCTGGCACTGTTGTAACGGTTACAGATGAAGATGCTGTTGAATAAGCAGAATCACCTACTGCATTAGTTGCTTTTACTTGAAATGTATATGCAGTATCAGATGATAGACCTGTTACTGTAATTGGAGAAGATGAACCAGTTGCTGTGTGACTACCGCTTGAAAGTACGGTATATCCTGTTGCTTCTGGTGAATTTTCTGGTAATGTAAAAGAAACAGTTACTGCACCGTCATTATACGATCTATTAGTTCCTACATCTGTTGCTGAATCAATGACTGGTGTCATTGGTTCTAGGAAGTCATTTGCTGACTGTGAGTGTCTACCTGCTTTTTTTGACATTACCTATCTCCTTTAGTTAGTAAATTAAGCCTTAAGATCGCCATATACTACCCAAGAGTTTTCTGCTCTCTTGAATAATGTACATGATGACCATTGGGTGCGAAGTTTTAGTCCTGGGGTAGAGTTTACAGTTACTCCAGTATCTCCTGCAATTGTGATTAATCCTGTATTAACTCCAAGAATGTCAAGTGTAGTTCCGATTGGAAATGCTACTGCTGAATTTGTTGGAATTGTGATTGTTACTGCTGAAGATGAGTCTACTTCAATTAACGAATCTCTTTCAGTTAGTGCGGAAAGTGTGTAGTCTGCAGTCTTTGAAATAATTGGTGTTCTTGAAGGAACTCCTTCTTTTGTCTGGGTTCCATCAGAGAAAACTACTCCTGTAACCTCAATATTACCAACTGCAAGGGTGTCAAGTGATCCCTCTCCAAATGCTACTGTAGTTGTAGGCTCTGTTGCTACATCTTTAAACAACTTCCATTTAGAATCAGATACGTCTCTTACGATACCTGCATGTAGTGTTCCTGTTAGTCCATCATTATATCCAACTACAAGACCAAGGTCAACTGTGTTTCCTGGATTTTGATGAGCAAGTTGAACAATGTTATCTTCAATTGTAATAGTTGTTGCGCTTGCTGCAAAGTTAGTACCGTTTACAGTAAAGTCACCATCTACTGTTAAATCTCCATCAAGAGTTACTGATGCTGCGTCCATCATAACAATCTTTGATGTATCCGCAATACCATGTACGCTTGTAGTATCTGAATTATGGTCAGAAATATCGGAAGGTGTTGCTTTAGCGTCTAACTGTGTTTGAATTGCAGATGTCACACCATTAACATATGTTAGATCTGTCATATTTAATGATACTGGAAGTCCTCCCACTGTAACATTAACGCTTGGATCATTAATTGTTTTATTAGAAAGAGTTTCAGTTCCAGTAAGTGTTACTAGTGCTGCTGTATCAGAAATACCATGAACGTTTTCTGTTTCTGAATTATGTGAATCTAGGTTATCTTGAACTCCTTGTGCAGCATCGTCAGCGTATGTTTTTGTAGCAAGTGCTGATGTGTCTGTAATACCATGTACGTTTGTTGTATCATTATTATGTGTTGTAATGTATCCACCAATATCTGTTGCAAGATCTGCTTTTGCTTCATAGTTACTTAATGTTTCTGCCAAACCGCCTGTTGAAACTAGGTCTGCAGTATCTGGAATACCGTGTACGTTTGTAGTTTCTTCAGTATGATCGTTTACTAATGTAACTGCATCTGCAATTTCTTTTAATGTGTCTAATGCTTCTGGAGCACCATCAATAAGATTTGATAATTGTGAAACTGGAATATGGCCGTATGCGTCAAGTGTTGCTACTCCGCCATTTGCACCCTTTTGTGTTAGAGGAACGTAATCATCTAATGTTCCACCAAGATCATCTAAATTTTTGAAATAAGGAATATCATCCCAATGGTTAATGCCATCACCAATTTTAAACTGACCAGTGTCTGATTCAAAACCGATTTCTCCTGCTGCTAAAATTGGATTTGCAGTGGTCCACTGACTTTCAGTTCCTCTGCGTTGTTGCATTCTTGTTGCCATTTATATCCTCCTATGGGTGCTGCCCAAGTTTCTATCTTATTATAACATCAATTTTAATTGAAATTATCTACTGGAGAACCGCCGTCATAAACGACTCCCCATTCTGTTAAATTGTAATACCCTGCATCCTGTGATGATGAAGGAATAGTATTATAAAACCCTGCATCTTGGAATATAGTAACAATAAGTCCTGTTCCATCGATTGCAGTATCGTGAATATGCTGTCTCATTTCTGCGGTATCGCTGAAGTTAGCCAACATAATCCAAGCATCATTTAGAGAAACATAAAGATGATTATCTGTATCATTTAGATAAAATTGACCATCTCTTGTAATTGCTGGGTCTTCAGATGCAACTGTAACTCCACTTGCATTATCTACGTATTCTTTTGTTGCTGCATGTTGTAGTTCAGTTGGATTAGCAACAGTTACAGTACCACCAAAGGTTCCCCCTAGTGAAACTATTAAGCCATTTTTGACCTTAAAGTCTTTGTCTATTGTTGCCATTTTTTCTCCTCTTTACTACATTTTTGTAGGGGATTTTTAAGGAATCCCCCAAAACCTTTTATTTAATTAGTCTGCCCAAGACATAACTGTTGCTGCTGCAACAACTTCTGCTCCAGCAATTAATGTTGTTACACGTAAGCGGAATTCTCCACCTGAGTAATCAACTGTTGCGGTAGCAAGAGCATTTTCTGAAGTATGGATAGTTCCATATTCAGTAACTGCCACATTGTTGTTTGCATCTACAGTTACAAGAAGTTCTGTAATCTGTGAGTGAAGTGTTCCAGATACTTCTCCAACTGTGCGAACAAGATACTTAACTGAACGATTTCCAGTAAATGTATGTGCTGTTACTGTTGAAGCAGATGCAACATATTGTTGTGTTGCTTCTTCTTTGCGGTAATCATTTATATTGATTGCTGTAAATGAACGAGTTGTTCCATCTACCGCACTTTGTGCACGAGCATCTGTGAAATAAAGGTTTGTTGAACCCTCTGTCAGATCATCAGTATCTGAATCTGCTACACCGTTTTCAGCAGTGATATTGATTCTGTCCATTCCTTCAAACTGAATATCAATATTTGTTAGAGTAGATTTATTAACCAATAATTCTCTTGCTGCTGCAATTGCACGAGCATCTGTGAAATATTGGTTAGATGAACCTTCATCAAGATCATCTGTTGTAGAATCTGCTACACCGTTTTCTGCGGTAAGCGTTAATCCCATTGTAGGTATATATGATGCTGTTATGTTTGTAGTAGTTGCACTATTAAATATGTCATACAAAGTGGCATCTTGTCCAAATACCGCCATTTTTGCACGAGTATCTGTGAAGTATTGGTTTGTTGATCCTTCTGATAAACCATCTGTTGATGTTGGGATATCTGAAGTTGTTGCAATTTCATTACCTGAAGATGCTGAACCAACGTATGCATTACGGCCTGATGCTGGATTTAAAATAATATCTTCTACGCTTGAGTATAGTACAAGATTATTCTCTCCACCTATAGCAAGATCTCCATCAGAGTCTCCTATAGCACCAACATAAGTTCCAGTAGAATCTCTGAAAGTTGTTGAACCTTCTAATGTTTTATTTGAAAGTGTTTGTGTGTCAGATGTACCAACAACGTTGCCAGTTACACCATGAACGCCAGTAGTTAGACCAGAGTGAGTTGAAACTGCACCATCTGCTTCATACCAGTCATCAACAGTTGTGCGATCAATCGAAACTTCTAGACCATCTACTGTAATACCTGTTCCTGCTGTTACAGATCCTTGACCTGAGAACTGTGTCCAAGATTGACCTTCGAATGCTGCTGTATCACCAACATAGTGATTTGATTGTACCCAAGAAGTTGCTCCGTAGGTTGATCCTTCCATAACATAAACTGCTGCACCCTTTAGTTCATCATTTGCATCTGCATCTGCTGAACGTGTAAGTGTATATGAACCAGCAGATACAGAAACATCATAGATACCCTTTTCAGAATCAGTTGATTGTCCTGTTAATAATACTCTGTATCCATTAGCAGTTGCAAGAGAATGTCCATCAATTGATGTTGCTGAGGCATCTCCTGTTAATGAATAGTTTGTGTGTGCAAGAAGATTTACTGCTTGCTTCCAGTCAAGACCAGATACTGCATTGTCTACATAACCGTGTGTAGCAATCTCATTTTCTGCTGAAGCAGATCCGTAGTATGCTGCACCATTTGCATTAAGAAGAATATCTCCATATGTTGATGTAATTTGAACATCAGATCCAGTTGTGCCGTCTGTGTATACTGTCTTAAGGTGAAGGTCTCCGTAGTTAGCCTGAACATCAAAGTCATGGCTTCCTGAACGAATAGCAATTTCACCTTCATTAGCAATTGTTGTGCCATCTGTAAAGTAAACTGTATCAATAAATCTCTTGTTTGAAAGATCTTGTGAGTCTGTTGTACCAACAACGCTTCCAGTAACTCCGTGTACGTTTGAAGAAGCACCTGTGTGATCATCAAGGTTGTCTTGAACATCTTGTGCTGCTCCTGCTGCATCGTAACGATTATCTAATGCATTTGTATTAATATCAATATATCCGCTACCTGAATCAGATAAATATGTTGAACTGCTTGGTGATAAGCCTACTACTGCTGTTCTAGCACGAGAATCTGTGAAATATTGATTAGTTCCACCTTCTTCGATATCATCTGTATCCAGAGCATTAATAGCATTATCAATTGCTGTTGGAATATTTCCAGTAACAATTGCTAAGTCTGATGTAATTACATTTGTTACACGAGAATCTGTGTAATATAGGTTTGTTGAACCTTCTTCAATTGCATCTGTATCTAATGCATTTACTGCTGTACTGATAGCGTCTGAAATTGCTCCGCCGCCGCCTAAAGCATTTGTAATTGCTGTATCTGCAGCACCGTATTCATCAAATACGTTTGCCTTAACAGATAGTTCTCCGTTAACAACTTCAAGTTGTGTTGAATTAACAGATGTTACTAATGTTTCTCCGCCAATCAAATCAATAATATATTGATCGCTTGCGGTTTCTGTAAGAATATTGTTGCCATTAACTGTTGCTGTTGAACCTTCAACGACAAGACCATTCTTAATTTTGAAGTCTTTATTAATTGTTGCCATTTTTTATATCTCCTTAGTTTATGCCTTAAGTCCCATACGTGCATAACGTACAGTGACTGGCTTGATTGCAGGATCTGGGGTAACAGTTAATGCAACTGTATCTCCAGTCCGTGAGACGCTAATGGTGCCAATATTCCCATCGTTGTCTATAGTTCCATATTCGTTAACGTTTACATTTGTACCGTCAACTAAAATTGTCATTTCTGTTGCATAAAATTTATTACTTCCACCTGTTGTCTTTTTGATAGAAATAATATATTTGACCATTCTCCATACCGTTGCATCAAAACTATCAATAACTGTTGCATTCTCAATGCCGTTGATTGTTGATTCGTTATTTCCTGCAGTACCCAAATCTGTTGCTTGGGCTGATGTGGTATCAATTAAATCTTCGTAATCTTCCTGTGTAGGACGATCACCAGTTTGAAATTTAGTCTTAATGAATGGAATTGTGAATCGGGCCATGATGAAATTATAACATGTCTTTTTATACTATTTTACAAAATATAATTGCTGTAACCAATAACCTGAAATGGAATTGCTGGTGCATTATTAGATCCATATGCCTCAAGCCCAATAGTTGTAAACCTGACTCTAAAAGGCAAAACATCATTAATTCTTACAGTTCTAATGTCTTGCTTTATCTTGACATTAGGGTATGTCTTAGACTTAATTACTTTTACTTTGGTTTTTGGATTGTCTATTATTACGGCTTTAGCCATTAGTTTGTTACATCTTCAAGTATGATCATGCTACCCTGAGCAACTGTCCATACTCTATCAGCATCAGACAATTCAATATCGAAGATATCTCCTGTTTCTAAAACTGAGGATTGTTCTTTTGTTAATGAAACGGTAAATTCTCCAGGTCCATCATCTGTTTGTGCCTCTGGAGTTAATGTAATAATAATTTCTGCATCATCTGTCATGAAGGGTGTTTCTTGTGCAGTATTTGGTCTCTTAATTTCCATATCAATAGTCCAGTCAGCAATAGTTAACGGATCTTTGTTGTCATCTGTAACATAAACTCTAAAGGCTGATGTATCTCCACGAACTACTGTCCAACGAACTAGTGGTGGTTTATTTCCTACGTCGTATGATCCTGATGATCCTCTTGTGGTTGCCATTGTTTTATTATACCATCCTAAAGGTTAAACACCTTTAATTTGTCCCCAGGTTAATCCGTCACCAAGCAATGTTTCTAATCCAAGTTCATTAATCAATTCTGGAATTGTATCATTAATAGCAGTATCTAATGCAACATTTTGTGCTTCAATATCTGTAGCAAACTCAGTTAAAACATTATCAACTGCCTCAGCAACATTCTGAATATCCTGTTGAACATTAACATTATCTGTGGATAATGGATATGGAATATTTTGATTAGGCGTAGATGAAGGCATAATAGAATTATAACATAATTATAAATATTTGTCTTGACTTGACTTTCCTATAAAATTCCTGTTATACTAGTACTTGACACCCCAAAAGGGTGTTATCGTTTTCTAAGGAGGAAACATGATCAACTTTATGAAGAATAACAGGGAAGTCATAGGAATACTCAGTATAGTGGGGCTCGTTGGCGTATATTCAAATTCCGCCAATGCTACTGATAATAATTTATTAACTAAAGACGGTATAGAAGCAGCATCAGCCACGAAAGTGGCTTTAAGTGTTTCTAGAGAGCAATTAATAAAGAAATATGAAAATGCTATAAGTTTGACTGACCTAGAACTTAAGCAGGTATTAGAACTAGTTGGCTTTAAGGGTAAAGATCTTAAAGAGGCTTGGGCTATTGCTAAAAAGGAATCTAATGGAAGACCGCTTGCCTTTAACGGGGATAAGACAACAGGAGACAAGTCTTATGGTATTTTCCAAATCAATATGATTGGTGATCTTGGGCCAGCACGTAGAGATAAATTTGAACTAAAAACAAATTCTGATCTATTTAATCCAATCACAAATGCAGAAATTGCATATCACATGAGTGATGGTGGTAAGGATTGGTCTGCTTGGAAGGGTATTACGCCAAAGGTCAAAGACCTTATGCTAGATTTTCCAATATAATATATTTAGTGTGGATGATAATATTTTTTAATTAAATAAAAACATCCACACTTTTATAATTTTATTTTATTGTGTTATTTCTGGTAATGTAAAGGTGTTTGTTATTGGATCATAAATACTTCCAGTGGTAACTGTCCCACCTTCTTCTACTGTTAATCCGTTTACATCTTTGATTATTGGATTACTCATCATTATTGAATAAAATCTTTCACTTGCCTTAATCATCTGTACAACTTCATTGTCAACTATAAGAGCAATATAGTATAGATTTTCTGGCAATGGTGGATGTATGTTCTCTTCTGAAGTCATTTTTTCTCTTTTCTGTTATATTAATTATATCACTATTATGGATGATATTTTTACCATTTACCTATAGGACATCTTGAGGCTTCTAATTTTGTTTTCAGTTCCATAAAACATCCACATTTTTTGCATGTTTTGGTTAACTGTATTAACTCTGGACAAGAGATACAAATATCAAGTCTTTCTTTTTTAGTTGTATCATCAGCCCATGATGTGTTTGGATTAAATATATCTAAAGGTGTTGTACCATATTTTTCTTTATATTCTTGCCACTTACTTTTTGTCAAATTCATACCCTCCTATATTAAAATTATATCACTTACGTGGGATAGTGGTCAATTTAAAAACTAGCATAAACAAAAATCTAATGTTAAACCAACACAGGATCCAGAACAGTTATAGGTTCCACTATAGTAGCAGCATCCTGGGTTAATTGGTCCTACGCCACAACCTATACCATTAAGTGGGCTACAGTCTGGGGTAAAACTAAATACTGAAAAAAATGAAAAAACAGAAAATGGTGTAAAAGAAAAAGCATAAGAAACTAAAGAAACGTTAGTCTCATAATCAACTAATGTATCTGCTGCTGGTGACTGAGACTTAACTTTGCCACCAAGATTTGTATCTCCTGTATTTTCTGTAGTATTTCCTGTATTTTTTAAATGTGAACTTAATATGTTAGATATGGCAGTTTCAGTTGTTTGTCCTACTACGCTAGGAATCTTCACCATTCCTTTTAGCGTTGATAGAATTCCAGTTAGCCATAACATATTTTACCGACTAAGCCGTAAGATCACCGATTAACACCCAGTTATCATCTGATAATTTTATCAAAGTTCCTGCTGAGTATTGAACACTTAGTTTTTTATTTCCATATTTACTATTAATAGTTACGCCAGATGCTGGTGTAATGGTTGTTTGCGTTGTTCCAATTTGTAGAATATCTATTCTTGCATTATCTGCAAAAGTAGCAGAAGATTGTAGTGGAACTGTAATTACATTTGTACCGCTACTAATATTTGTAATAATAACTTTTCCAGCGTCAGATGCAGCCAAAGTATAATCTGCAGTTTTTATAGATGGATTTACTTCATTTGATAAAGTAATTATAGTAGAAGATAAAGTAGTTACATCGGAAGATAGGGTAGTTAAACTATCGTTTACTGTTTTTACAGAGTTTGGTGTTGCTGCTTTTGTTGTAGAGTTTGAAGAAATAGAGTCCTCTAATTGAACCTTACCTGCTGCAGATGTAGTTGCTGCAGATACTAGATCTGTTGCTGATGCCCACTTCACGCCAGTTGTTTCTGCAGAGTCTGCTGCTAAAACTTGATTATTAGTTCCAACTGCTTTTCTTGCAACAGTATTAGAGCCTGTTGCTACAATTAAATCACCCTTATAATCTACAATAGTTGCCTGAATTCCAGAGTTAGATGAAACAGAATCAATTTGGTCTTGTAAATCAATTAAATATCCAGCAATAGATTCTGCTGGAACATCTTCAGCAGTTGCTGGCTCTGTTGTTTGTCCATAGTGATAAAGTTTTAATGCTGCCTTAATATCTGCACTATCTTCATATGCAGGAATCTGGGTATTATAAATCGAACCAATATTTTCAGACATTTTTCACCTCTCTGAAATTATACCACTATTGATATAAATAAATGAACGGTAACCTGACTTGCTAGATTTTGCCAAGTACCTGATGAAGATTCCACTGCCTTCAAGTTAATAACTAATGTGCTTTCATCACCAGTAAGTGCGGGTATTTGCATAGATGATGAAATAGGATTGGTATGTGCAATACTATATCTAACTGCAAAGTTCGCAGCAGTTAAACCAGTCAAAGAGGTGATGTTTGATATTGGGATATTAATGGTTGCTGACCCTGATGAAAAAGATGTTGTTCTTATTTCTGTATAAATTGTTGGAGATATTTTTAATACCTCTACCCAGGTTTCTCCACCTGGTTGTAAAACATATTGATAAAGATATCCATAGTTTGCTCCAGGTGATGCATTAATATATAAATCATTTAAAGATGGTGTTTGTCCAATTGTAATATTGTTTGGATTACCAAGACCAACAAGAACTTGACTTCCTCTGTCACCTTTTGGACCAATATCAACAAGTAATTCTACTACCTCTGGTGATCCTAATACGGTTATACTGTCATCGCTGAGAAGTACATCTGGCATTATGAACCCGTTACTTGTTCAGTTATTGAAACTGTTCCAGTTAAAAGTGTATGAACAATATTTGATAAGTTTGAAATCTGTACATCATAAACATATGTAGATCCTGCAGGAATAGTTGCTCCAACGGTTGCTGAGATTGTACATGTAACTAAATTGTTTACAGTATCAATTGATGCTGCTGCATTATATTTGGTTCCAGCAGATCCTCTAGCAGTTGCAATTGTAAATGCACCAGAATATCCGCTTAGATCAAATGCTGAGCCATCAGCGTTTTTAGGGCGGATTACAAATTGGTAAGTATCACCCTTATAGTAGTTAAAATTGTATGTACCTGGAAATGCCATAATTCCTCCTTGATTATTATACCATGCTACATGACAGATATATATATATTTTTTATCTGAACCATAGCATCCATATCTGTTCTAATTTGTGGAACAATTCCACTATTTTTATTGATTTGCGTGTCAATATAGATATTATGAGTTGTTGTTAAGTCATATGTATACTGGTATTTTAATGATGCTACAAATGATGTTATTGCATCTTTGCTATCTGGGAAATATGATCTAGCCCAGACCTCAGTATTGCTTGAAAATGTAGTTATTTTAAAACTATATACCACCTGGACCTGTGTTCCAATATTTAAATGCTTAAAGTTTAATCTTCTTGTTTCTGGATTGTATAGGCTAGTATTATTTTCTGGTAAAAATAATTCATTTGTATTTTTGCCATAACCATCTACATAAACCGATACCCAGCCGTCATCGCCCCTATCTACTCCAAGTCTTATCGATGATAAATCACTATTTTCATAATTTGCCCATCCTATTTTTTGATCGTATGATCCTATTACAGATTTACCATCTTTTCCAGGAAAACCTCTTTCTCCTCTTTCGCCCTTATCGCCCTTATCGCCTTTTTCTCCTTGAGGTCCCTGAGAACCAGGCTTTCCTGGGCTTCCAGGAGGTCCTGCAGGGCCTGGAACGGCAACGTATATAGAATTACTCTCTACAGAGTTTTCTTGTGATTGTTTGACTTGTTTAGCATAACTGCTTTCGCCAGGAAAGTTTACACTTTTTGAAACTGCCATGGGCCTCCAGTTATTTATTTATTTTTACGACTTTTACATTTCCGCTAGAAGTAGTTATTTTAATAACATCTGGAAGATAATCTTTTTTGTTTGTTATTTTTATGATTGCCATTATAGTGAGTTGCTGACATTTCCAATTACAGAAATAGTTCCGATAACTGGAGTCCAGACTTCTCCTCCGTCTAAAGTAGCCTTTAGGTCAAAGTTCAATTCTGCGACGGTACCTGAGTAAAGAGTTCCCCAAGCAGCACTAATGTCTGTAGGGATAGAAATAACTACATAGCCTTCAAATGATTCTACAGTTAATTCATCAATAATATCAGTCTTAAGATCATAGGCACTAGAAACGAAAGTCCAATCAGAAATATCAAAATGTGTGGTTTCGTCATTTTGTAAAAAGTCTACTCGTAGGGTTGAGGTATCTCCTCTAACTACTGCCCAACGAATATGTGCTGGATCTGCTCCGAAAATTTCTGGTCCACATGAGGTCATAAAAAGATTATACCACGATATAAAACTGACACCTAGATCGGTGGGTATGAGAGACGGACCTAGGTATCAGAAATTAAATTATATCATAATGGGACAAAACGGACATTGATTTAAATATAATCTTTGCATTAAAAAAACTTGTGGTATAGTTGTTTCAGGGTTTGTGGGGACTTTGCACTAAAGATGCAATCTCACTTCCACCAGTAGATGTAATAAAAAATCTATGGGGGAAGGAGGGGGACTTTCCCTAAAGATACAAAACTCTTAATATATTATATATAAGAAAAAATTATTTATTGTTCTTAGAAATATGATCTAATAAAACCAAATACATTTTATCAAGTTTAGCATTCATATCACGACGCATCTGGTCTGCTTCATTACTGCGTTCCTCTAATCTCGTAACCTGGTCTTTTAAACTGGATCCAGAATTCGGCTTAAGTTCGGCTTTAATTTCGTCGAAATAATGTTTGACGAGAAACTTGACTCCGCCAGCAACTAATGTTACAATTGATAAACTTGTTAGGATTAATCCAGTCCAGTCGAGTGCTGACATAATAAAGTAATTATAAAGGGAGTTTTTAAAAAATGAAATCGTCTATACGGGACACACTAGAATATTCTGACCAGTTAATTATTTCGCCAGACATGGATGGTTTTATGTCCGCAAAATTAATCAATCAATACAACGGATCTAAAGTCGTAGGCTCATATGATAAAAATATTTTATGTTTGGCGGACGGCATAGATCCAGAGAAATGTCTTTTCGTCGACTGTGATATGAATCGACAAGAGTTCGTTTCAATAGGTAACCACATGAGATTACTCTCTGATAATATGTCCGTTGAGTCGTTTAATCCGAATGTACACTTCGGCGTAACGACATATACCGACAAGTTTCCTTATGCAACGTGTTATTTGATAACTTTCGCAACAGAGGTCCAAACATCTCCAACAGACAAACACCGCATGGCTTATGCCGATTCTACCTATAAGAATTTAATTAACTACGGCAGAAACATGCGAAATTGGTCTGAAAGGATGCCCCATCCAGAAGTATCTAATATATTAAACCCTACTCCTGAAGATGATGCAGGTCGTCTTGAAATAGAGAAGATTTATCCAAACCAGTCATTTACCTCAAAGAGGTTTGGCAAAGAAAGATATATGCTCAAATTAAACGAAGCCCTAATAAACGAGGGTATTGAGCATCTCCCATTTACGACGGGGAAGAAATATCAATCAAGCAAAGTAGACAAAACCACAGTAGTACGATATAATAAAGATATAATCTCATATGCAGAGATATACGGTGGAGAGTATTCGGTTACATATGATCAAGAGATGGAGTGGGAATGAAGCATATACTTAATATAGCCATAGCCTTGGTTCTATCTATTGGCATATGGACGATTATTGATAAGTATGGCAGACGTTAGGTTTATAGATTTATTTGATCCTAATCAACCAAGATCAGATCGAGATCTTATTGATACCCGCCTAAATTTGTGTAACTCTTGCGAATGGCTAGATAAGCGTCTAGTAAAATGTAGAAAGTGTGGATGTTTTATGAAATTGAAATCAACTCTCAAACAAGCATCTTGTCCAATAGGGAAATGGTGATATATGTATAAGGATGAAGCAATTAGAATTATGACTGATACTGTTGAACAGTTCAATAGATACCTTGGTCAAAAATATGGTTTGACATTAGAGCAAATTGAAGAAAATATCAAAAAAAGTAGAGTTGAGTTAGATTATATGAATGGTTTGATATATGATGCTCTTAAGCAAAATGGAGTTATTCTGTAACTTTTTTGTGATCTGTTTCAGATTTGCAAGAACAACTCTCACAGCAAGTTTCTGAAAATATTTTTACAGCAAGGTTTTCTGCCTCTGTAGGTATTATCTTCATAAAGGTTGGATTTTCCATAGTTTTATTATACCCTCCTAAATTGACCACCACTGGTTAGTATTGTAGAAATATCCAACTTCTTCTTTGTATTCCCTCATAAGTTGGTTCTGCTTTACCCAGTCAGTAGCATGTGTGTCCAAACCACATTTAGGGCATGGTCCTAGTCCAAAATCTCTATATACGTGTTCACACATAATTCTATTATATACTAGATCTATGGAAGAAGATGAATTACCAGGATATCAGAAGACTCCCCCAGAGTGGTGTGATGATTGTGTCTCTCCCCCAGGTTCTCCGTGTCCAATTTGTGGCTGCACCCATAACTGCTGAAATCTGAAAAAATTTTTAAATTTCACTTTTACCAAAATCTGAATATTTTTACCAAATGTATGATGCAGGATTTAAAAAAATAAAAAGAGCGTAAATAGTGAGCACACTACTACGCCCTATTACTTTTAATTAGGCAAGAACTTTTTTACCTTGCAAGTATCCATCAATGCCTAAAATATCGCATGTAATCTTTACTCTCTGATTTACTCCTAGATCGTTAGGTAATTCAGCAACAAAGTTTTCTACTTGCTCTCTACTTTGAAAATAGAGATCCTTAGTAATTCCGCTCATTGCGGTTAGTCTTACTCTAATGTTATTTCTTATCATTCTTGATACCGTCTTTCTTTAGTAATCTAATTGCGAATGCAATTCCAATAATACCAATCAGCACACCTGTGTTAATTGTAAAGTCAATGCCTAGAAACTCACTGTAAAAGTAAGTCTCACCATCTAAATAAAATGCAAACTCCATTTAGTTATTCTCCTTAATTGCTTGTCGTTTAGCAAAGTCTAGTATTGTTAATAGTTGTTCCTCATTTAGAAACACTTGAGACGCACCCCATAGAGCAGCGTGATACATGTCTACACCATGTCGTTCTTTGTATAACTTGCCGATTTCATCAGCAATTACTTGTTTTTTATTCATAGTTAGTTTTCCTTTCTTAGTAAGCACCGTAGGTGTTATTTTTTAATGCGTTAATCATAGTTAACACATGGTCAATAGCCATTAGAGCAATCTGCTCATCTGAGCGATCTTGATAAGCCCAATGCTCTGAGTAATAGAGATAGGCTTGATCATAATTCCACTCATGGTTATCAAAATAATCTTTTAGAGATGGAGATAGGCTTTCGTAAGCCTCGTTAATTTCTTTAATCATAGTTATCATTTTTAGTTATCCTTTCTAAGATACTTTCTTATACCTACTAGTCTAGCAGGGGGGTCTGACAATTTGCCACTTATATCTCACTATTTGAGAGAGTATTCGTGTGATCTATCTCACTTATTTGCTACGCTCATCCTATCGCTAGGCTTATTTGGTAGGCTCATTGAGACTATCTATTCTTTATTTATTTATAGGAGAATACTATCAGATACCCTGCCAAAAGTCAACTCCTAACACGGCGTGTCGCATGTGATTTAGACCACAGGGCCCCGAGACATGTGTCCTATATCACAAACATTCCTATGCGACACACCCATACAAGGCTTGAAAATGTCAGTGCCAACTGTTATAGTTCTACTATAAAGAAAGTGAGAGATGGTCTCTCAACTAGAAAGGAAAGATATGTTAGAAATTATTGGACTAGTAGTTTTTGGTCTTGGTCTTGGTTTCGCATTAGCGATTCCCTTTATCATAGATAACTAATCTAGTGGCGTGAGCCTCAGCAAATAATCCGAAAGGTGAGCCTGAGCAAATAATCGCCACTCCCCCACAACTATTCGAACGTTTGTTCTAAAGTCTCGGGTTTTCCACAGGTTATCCACAGGGAAAATGTGGGGTAGATCACATAAAAATCGTCTCAAATACTGGTCAGTAATACGCAAAATGTCAGTGGTAGGTGTTAGAATAAAGTTATTAGAAAGTGAGAAACTCTCACTAAAGAAAGGTTAGGTCTAAAAATGACTAACACTAAAAATATAGAAACTCTTAACTTCATCATTGAAAAAGGAATATGTATCACAGATAATATCTGCGTATTCTGCTCAAAGACTATGGAAGGTCAAGATCGCACTTGTCGCAAGTGTAATGACTATAAAGGCGTAATGAATATACGCAAAGCCATAGAAACTTATGGTCAAGATATAATCGGTTGGTAAAACAACCAAAACAAAAACTAAATAAAAAAATTAACTACTAAAAAAGAAAGGTGGTCAAAAATGACTACATTAACAAAAAATAGAATATACCTAATTTGGACAGGCTTTCAGCCTAGTTCAGGCGTTGAACGTGATGTTCACGCTATCTTTGAAAATGAATTAGAATTAAATTCATATCTTGATAACCATGTAAAAAATGGTTGGATTGTTCTTGCTACTAATCTAAAGGAGATTGAATAATGATAACTCTTAATTGTAAAAATTGTGAACAATCAGTTTCAAGTGTTGAATTTGAAATTGATGATGTAATTGTGTGTGTTAATTGTTGGGATTGCTAACATGAAAAACTTACAAGATAAATTAGATGAGGCTTCAAAATTATTGGAGCCAATTCTTTGGGAATTACTAAACGAAATTGAGGAAAACTAAAATGGAAAACATAACAAAACAATTTGAAAACGCAATTCAATTAGATCATTTGAATTTAGAACAACTAAAAGAATTAGAAAAACTTTTAGAAAAAATTAAATAAAAAATCCTGCAAAAAAATCCCGAGGCCGTGTGGTGTAAATCACATCAATCTTACGGCGTGTCCTATTGACTTTTAGGCTTATGTATGATAGGATTACTATCCTAAACACTAAAGAAAGGTGGTTCATAATGGGCTACATTGAAATATTCAGAATTGACTCTGAGGGTGCTGGATGGGTTGACCTATCTGAGGCTACCCCTCAAGAATTGCTAGACC
>JACCDW010800623.1_pt1 | contig 100019 bp, 70 predicted proteins | sample 7449781 | NCBI WGS metagenome assembly JACCDW01 (sample SAMN15323449, study PRJNA562643) | freshwater metagenome | isolation source: river surface water | place: USA:Blue River Watershed | collected 2017-08-18 | reverse complement strand
CGCGCACATTCTATGCGTGGCGGCGGTTGGCGCACTTGCGGTCGTCGCTCCTGTACATGGAGGAGGGGCAGCCCGTGGTAATGATTCCGCCGCACTCCAAGGAAGGGGATAAGGCGTGGACGCTGCGAATTCCGGTCAATCACCGAGCGCTGGCCCAGGTGGGACCGGTTGTCTGTGAATGCTTCTGGGATTCGGTGGACCATGACCTGGTAGTGAGCGATGTGGTATACTATAACAAGACGGCGGTGTGGGAAACGGAGGATTTCACCCAGCGCTACGAACGGCTCGTGGAGATTGTAGAGGGGGGCGTGCTGCAGGGTACACACGAATACTCGGATTGTATTGTTTCTGTGCCCGCCTATGAGACGCTGAAGAGCGCAGCGGGCTGGACGATGGATGATAAGGCATTCTGTGTCGTGTTTCAGCCTGAGGGTCGCGGGTCGCGGCGGTTCCGGTGGAATATTGGGGCGCCAGGGCAACCGCAAGCGCCTAAGCAACGGCCGGTCCAAGACCAGAAACCGAATTACAAGTCCGTGGTGGGAAAGAAACAACCGACCAATGTATATGATTCTATTTCCAGAGTCCCGCAAATCCAGTCCGACTCTGAAGGAGAAGACACGGCTCCTGTACCACGCCAGAATAAGAATCTCCCAGCACCCCCTCCTATGGCTCAGCATAAGAAAGCTGAAATGACCAAGCCTGATGCGGCCAAGCCTGAGGCGGTGAAACCTATTGTGGCGAAACTGGCTGAAACCAAAGAGGGCATTACGGAATGTACTCTCCGTCTGGATACAAAGAATCCTCTTCCTGACAGCTACATTCTCCAAGGTCCAGCCGGTTCCGACTACGGCGTGGCCGCGGTGCGTTCCCTCTTCATTTCTCTGGAGCTGCGCGAGAAACTCAAGACAAAGGAGTCCGTGCGCGTACAAGTCGCATGGTATGAGCCATTCAAGAAGTGGGAAGTGTTGTCTCTAAAAGACTAAATCCAACCACTAACCAACCATCATCAATCAACTCCTATAGTGTAAACTCAAGGAATGCATTATAGGAAATGTTTTTTACATCCCCTGTAATTAGAATGGTCAAGCTTTCCCGTAAGCTACGTAAAAATCGTTGTGCCCGTAATGGGCGCAAGAGCAACCAACTGGGCGGTGTCCTTACCAACCAGTGGACCTTTGATGGCTCCAAGATCGCCGGTGTGAATAACTACGGCCAGGTCAACAAGGTCTTTAGTGATTGTGGTTACAAGGCACCATCTATTAATGTCTCTGCAGGTGGGCTTCCCGGTTTTGCACCGGCTGCTACTGCCGCCTCTTCAGGTCCTCTCGGCTTCCTGAAGTTCTGGGGTGGGAAACGTTCTGGTCGCAAGGGTAAGCGCTCTACTCGCAAGCAGGCAGGTGGCGGTGGTGGTATTGGCTACTCGCGCACCGACTTTGAAATCGTCGGCGGTGTGAACCCAATTGCCAACCAGCGTGCCCTCGGCTGTGAAAGTGGCGCCGTCGGTCCTTCCTCTGCCGCATCGGCCCTCCCTATGGCCGCCGCCGCCAAGCCTTGGTATCAGTTCTGGGGCGGGCGCCGTGGCAAGCGCTCAGCGAAGCGCTCAACTCAACGTAAGCGTCGTACCCACCGCAAAATGCGTGGTGGTGCCTCAGACCTCGCCAGTGCCTTCGCCCCTCCCATGAACCCAACATCCCCCCTCACTCTCACTGCTCCCTATAGTGCAGCCAACCCAATGTATGAGGCACCCAAGGCCGGTTTTGAAGTTGTGCCGCCCACAGGTGGCAATAATGCAGGCCAACCCCCATATGAAATCTATAAGGGGTATGATGCCAGCAAGGCCGTTGTTTCTGGTCCTTGCATTCAGCCCCCAGCCCAAAAAGGTGGAAAGCGCTCAGGGAAACGTAAGACTCGCAAGGTTCGCAAGTCCAAGAAGCGTACCCATCGCAAACACTAAATAAAACTAATAACTAATCCCTATAGTGCTACACTATAGGGATTATTCTTACAAAGTAAATAGAATGAACTACGCTCGTATTGCGGAACTTGCATATCGCACTCCACAAGTGTGTGCGTGTGGAGCGCAGTCCGAGGAGGAAATGATTAAACGAATTTTTGAGGCGGATGTATCTGGTATTAAACATGCCTTTTTCTTTGATGCTCGGCGGAAAGGAGACGGACAATCTGACGCCCAACTCTATACACTCATTTTGGAAGACCAAATCATTTTCGCATGTCGCGGAACTGAATCGGTTTCGGATGCCGTTGTGGATATTTCCATCTGGAAAGAAAAGTTCCAGGACCTGATTTATTGTAATAATGTTGACACTAATGCCTATAAAAATATCAAAGTCCACAGTGGATTCTTAAATCAATATAACACCATTAAATACACGATAATGGCGACTCTTTACAGCCACCTCTGGACTCACGGCGGCCATGCTTCCAAAAAAGTCATTTGCGTCGGCCATTCGCTTGGTGGTGCTTTAAGTACCCTTGCCGCGGCATGTGCGAAGGCCCATTTTGGCGAGAAAATCCATGTATCATGTTTCACTTTCGGCTCCCCCCGCGTCGGCAATCGCGACTTTGTTCGCTACTTCAATGACAATGTTGATGTATGTGAACGCTATGTAAATGGATGTGATATTATTACACGCGTACCGAAACTCTTCTTCTCGCATGTCAAAGGCGAAAAGAAAATCGGCGCCGGCGCGGCCTCATGTATGGAATCCTTCTTCGGTTCGGTGGAGGACCACTTCATGAAAAACTATAAGGCCGCTCTACAAGGAAATACACTATAGAAAATATATATTTATATTATAAATACATATTTATGTTCTTTGGTCTTCTACATATCTTTTCGTATGGCAATTAAGTTTCCATTTCGTTCCTTTCCCTCAAAAAGAATCTGCCATTTTTCTGGCTGATTTTTAATTTCCTGAACAATGCGCGCACATTTAGATACATTCGTATCATCCAGAATCAGAATACGACAACGATCACGTAGGGCAACATATTCATACCAGGTCGTAAACTCACCACCGTCCAAAAGAACAATGTCAAAGATCGCAGGCAATTCTGGCCGTTCTAGAAAAAGTTTCTTCCCAACCATGTTCTGAATATCCACATCATGCCAATGTTGGAATGTAGGATTAAATAAAAGTTCCGGAAAAATATTATATTCATCCGGCTGTCGCCCATTTAGAATAACTTCATCAAGAATATGAACATTCGGCACATCCTTATAAAGTCCACGTGCAAGTTCGCATTTCTCGGTATTTGCCTCCAGTGAATAAAAAATATAGGAATCTATAGGCTTTTTCTTTAGGCCTTCTACAATACACTTTGTGCTCCCGTGGCCAGTCCATGTCCCAATTTCAAGAATGGAACGAACCGTTGGAAGAGCAACAAGATCTCGGATCGCTTGACCGATCGGCTGTTCTAATGTAATTTGACCCCCACCCGCTTCAAAAGAAGGAAAAAAAGATTCACGATCACACTTTTCCCACGACATTTTACCTAATATTCTCTATAGTGCAAACTACGATTTTCTTTAGATTGTTGTATACTTACTCCTCGTCACTGTCATCGGCAATCTGGGGGCCTCGCTTCTTTTCTACTTCTGAGTCGCTATCCGTTTCCGCGGAAGCTTTGCCTTTGGCATCCGTTTTAGCGCCCGCTTTCCGCGAAGCCCGTGCCTTCACCTCACGCAGCTCACTGAACTCCCCCGCTTCATAGTCCTGTGTGTACATACGATAGCCACATTCCTTATAGAGTTTCGCCCGTTTTCTGTATTGGCCCTGATAAAGACCGTGCATATCCACCACATCCACAATGAGCGGAGCACACTTCCGCTCTTCCTTCTTCTGTCGCAGGATACGCCCCACACTCTGTTCCACCCGCTTCCGCGGACTCGCCAATATACAACATGACAACTTGGGAATATTCAGCCCCTCCTGCGCCATACTGTAGGTCCCCAGGATAATGTCCGCCTCGGCCGCCGTCTTCTCTCGGTCCTTATCCTTCATCCCTCCAACATACCATCCTACAGTGCTGCCCTTGAGTCCCCCCAGGAGTTGTTCCAGACGTTCCAACATGACTTTCCGTTCACTCAGAATCAAAATATTGTAGGCACTGTTCTCCCGTTTAATTCGTCGCACGACCTCGGCCACCATCTGGGTCCGCTCATCGTGTTCCACCACCTGTCCCAGGAGCTTCGCCATGACAACTTCCCCACGCCAGTCCGTCGGTTCTTCACTATAGGATGTGTCCGTTGTGCGGTATTGGATGACACGGACCTGAACACCGTCGTCCTGTTCGCGTGTCCGTTCACGGTAGACCGGTGGGCCAATGTGATGATGGAACACGTCCTCCATACCATCCTCCCGCTCTGGCGTGGCCGAGAGACCGAGCATGTACCGCATCTGAATCTTGGCGAGACTCTGCGAAAACTGGGCCGCGCCAAGGTGATGACACTCGTCAAAGATGGCAAGTCCATAGCCGGCGAATGTCTCTGTTGGGAACGGCCGTTGGACCAGTGTCTGAATCATTACTATAGTGCAATCCCAGCGCGCCGCGTCCGTCTCGCATCGGTCTCCCTGTAGGATTCCCACGCGCAGGCCTGGAAAGAACCGACCCATTTCCGCCCGCCACTGCTCTAAGAAGAACTCCTTGTCCACGACCACCAAGAAGCGACGGCCGACACGCGCGGCAATGGCGAGTGCCATAAAGGTCTTTCCCTTTCCACAAGGAACACAGACGAGACCCTCCCCGCCGGCGTCAAAGAAGCTCTGGATAATCGCCTCCTGATAGTCAAAGGGTTTCCCTGTAAAGGCAGCCGATGCCGGCAACGGGACGCCTTCCGGTAAAGTCGTGCCCTCTTCACGACCATAATATTTCCGCGCCCAGTGCCGAGGCAGGTAATAGCGCGTGGAACTTTCAAAGTAAATGGGAAAGGATGCCGCTTTTGCTCCTACAAATTTTGTGTTAACCCGTGGCGTCATCGTTAGCTCTTTCTGAATCCGTTCTTCCTCGTCAGTTGATAGACACATCTTAGGAATAGCATATCCCTTGCTTGTTAAAAGACGCTTCGCCTGTGCCGATGCGGTAGACATTTCCTATAGTGTAGGTTGAAGGGAATATTCCAAAATATGCGTTCTAGGATTTTCACTATAGGGTATGATTCGTGGGAGCGCAACTGTCAATTTTTATGGGACTCACAAATAGAAATTGGGTGTGTCCTCATTCAAAATGAATATGACTCGTAATATGAAAACTTTTCTCGCCTTTGCGCTCCTCTTCCTCCTTGTGCCATTTGCACCGGCGGGTCTTTTGGCCCTGACCGATAACGTCGTTGTACGCGCGGTTCTCATTCTCCTCATCCTGATTTATTCTATGGACAGTCCCATGCTCGGTATTATGGCACTTCTTGTTGTCGGTCTCGTGTTTATCCAACGGAATAAGTACAAGCTCGCCGCCGGCTACACCTCACACGACGAGAAGCTGTTCAAGATTGATACTGTGAGTCCCGCCTTGGAGGTACTTAAAGCCCCACCGACCGCTCCCATTCAGCCGACCTATGACACTCCTGCGATGGAAGTCCACCCTTTCGCCCCTGGTGTAGACAGTGGCTCGGACGAGTTCAAGGCCGTGGCACCCACTATTGACCATAAGGTCATCCTTCCTACTGCGCCAGTGAGTGGGTCCGCTGCAGTGGAAAAGGATCTCTTTGCACACGAATATGCGATGCGCGGCGACCGTATGGCGTACGATGATGCGGATAAGGGCTATGGATCAGCATAAGCGCCTCAGCATAAGCGAGTTGATTCATAAAATAATAAATAAATATAAGAAGTAATCCCTATAGTGCAGCACTATAGGGATTATTATTTAGGATGTTGGATGTTGGATGTGAAAACCGATGTTGCCAAAATTTTCAAACCAATGTTTCCAAAACTTTTCGAATGTATGTCATCTACAGATTTTCTTCGAAGCGATGTTCCTGAAAAAATTTTTTAAAAATGTAAATTTAAACATTCTCGAAAACTTTTTCCAGACATGCGCCTACATCGGCATCGAGGACATCGTCTGGAAATTTTTCGAAGACATCCAAAAATTCAATTTCAAAAAATTTTTTGCTAACATCCGTTTTCACATTCAACATCAACATCCCCCCAAAATTAATTCCTATAGTGCGACACTATAGGAATTACTTATAATCCACAACTTAGGCCTTCTTTCCAAAAAGTTCACCAACCTTTGCTACAAGTTCAGTAACATTTGGTTGGAGTGAAAGAAGGGTATCACGCCCTGGCTTCTGTACATCAGAATAAAATTCTTTGTAAATGTAATCAATTTCAGTTTCTTTTACTTTATAATTTTTTCCTTCTAAGAATTTCTTGTACTCTTCCTTTGTCATTTTTTCAAGTAATATTTTCGTTTTGTTATCAAAATATAGTTCTTGTATATATACATCCTTTGCTCCTTTCACATTTGACTTGAGGGTATTTTTCTTATAATCGTATGTGAAAGTCTGTTCTGGAACTGGGCTACATGTGCCAAGAGCGTATACTGGTCCAATAATTTCTTCCTTTCGTGCTAAACATTCCCCAGTCGGTCCATACACAATTTGCCCAAGCGCATTCTTTTTCCAGACCTTAGAACCATCGCATTTCTCACCAACAGCAACACCCCAGACTTTATGTTTTGCCAAACATAGCCCAGTATCCGGGTTTTGAATCTGGGAATTATTCAGATCAAAACTCTTGGAAGCAATGTAGTCTGAACAATACGGCGGAGCATTAGGATCGGTCATGGGCGAAATACGACATACCGATGTGGCCATACATTCATTTCCAACCACCTGGCCGTCGCAACATAGAATGTTGTCTTTCACATCATAATATTGAGTCGTCCCTGCGGGGCATGTGTTTGGTGCATCAATAGAACCAACGAATGACTCTGTTTTTGTTTTCCCACACATGGAATTAATTCGGATGAGAACATATGTCAGCACCAGAGAAATAACCATTATTATGATTAATGGAAACATATTGTTGTCCATACCTATCTACCAGACACGTTTTTATTCTATACACTGGAGACGGGTCCAGGCGCTACAGCTGGGCCAGGCGCTACAGCTGGGCCAGGCGCTACAGCTGGTCCAGGTGCTACCGCTGACACCGACGCTACCGCTGGCGCTGACACTGGCGCTACCGCTAGAGGATACATCTCCACAAGCGGCCGGCGATACCATTTCCAAATGAATCCACCAATAAGAATCAGCGCCAGCACACCAAGAAACACTCCTATAGTGCGAGCCAACCCGCCAGGTGTAATAGCCGGTTCTTTCGGAATAACAGGTGAAAGTCCCTGCCGTTTTTTCTCTTCTTCCTTCCGCCGCTCTTCCAGGAAAGCCCCCAGGTCTTCCGCCTTATTCATATCCGCAACATAGGCCCCATCTTTCAAAGACTCCTCACTCACTTCAAAAACTTTGACGTCCGTTTTTTTACAACTTTCATCTGAACCAAAACCCACCTTCTTATACACTGTGCGTTTCTTCAATTCCGCCGTGGTATCAAAGACTTTGGTAATCTTCACTGTACGGGCCGTATCCGTCTCCATGTATTCACTATAGACAGTATCCTTTGGTACAAGCTCTATAGGAATACCAGCCGGTCGTATACTATTTTCCACATACTTCTTATATACATCCTCCTCTAGTGCAATCCAACGGGCAAAGAAAATGACATTGACATTAGTTGAACCATAGGAAACGGGTTTGTATGCTTTGTCCACCGTCACATACGGATTACATGAAACATAGAAATACTGATTCACATTGTCTCCCTTCGGAAAAACATTCAAGAGGTCCACGGCGCCGTCCCCCTTGAACATCCGTTCAAGATTGAACCCCTCCATGTTCGGCGATCCGCGAATAATTGGAATACAAATGACAGCATACGACCCCTCCGCATTCTGTCCCCACACCTGTAGTTCAGGAATCTGGACATCGACCCAATGTGTCCCGCGATTGGCAACACGGACCGCCGCGACATTGTATGTCTTGCCCTGCATGTAAAATGTGGACTGGGCATATGCGCCATTGTCAAACGAGCCGCGCGCGGAGTTGTAGCTCCATACAGGCCGCGCCTGAAAGAGCGGCCGAAACTGGAAACTCGGCTCCTCGGAAGCATTATTGAAATCACTATAGGAAAGTTTTACTGGGAATCCACGGAGACCTTCCACCGAACACGAATCTAGACTCGCGCGCGACCGAAAACCATCTCCTATAGTGTTAATTTTAGACATGATATGTCTAACTCTGATTTACATAAGGATTTAAACTACACCAGGTACCGCGGTCAGCACAGCTCCTAAACAATACCAGGTATATACCGCGGGGCATCAATTGCATATAGTTTGACTCGCCCTTCACCTTTGCCATAAACCTTCACCATGTCTCCATCACTCACTTCCTTACATCCCATGTCCTCAGTGCAATCACGACGACCGAAACTGACCGGTACCTGGACAGGATTATAGGTGTCTGTCCGTGTGTAATAATTATAGATGTCGGTCCCACGGCCATTGCGGCGACCATACAAGGGAAGCAGATCCTTCCCAATCTCTATAATGCCCATTTGCTGGTACGCCTCTGGAATCCCATGTGTCGCCACATTGATTGGCACAGCACCTGGTGGTATAAATGCCCCGCGAATGTCTGGTGGCGCGCCCCATGAACGTGCTGCCTCGGGAGCCATGGAATAACGACCGTCCCCTCCTTGGCTACGAATCACATTTGTAATATGAACGGGTTGGGGCTTAAGAGCATCATAGGCCGATGAATAATAAGATGTAGGAGCAACCTGTATAGTGCTCCGTGTACGGATATATATAAGGGCCGCCATTATGGCCAAAATGAGAACAACGAAAAAGAGAAGAAGGCCGACTGAAGGACTTGCTCCGCCTGCTGACCCAGCGGTTGAGCCTGATATACGTAATTTCTTCATGATATCTACTATAGTGTACTGCCTTTTGTATTACACTATAGGACTGTCTATCTGATTTATTTTAGTTGCGGCATCGTCGAGTGTGCTTACGACCATACCCACGACTACGACTACGACCATGTCGTGTCTTCGCAACACGTCGCCCACCATTTGTAGATACAATACGACGCATTTCAGTATATATTTCTTTTGTTAATTCCGTGTTAAACATACAATGTTCGGATACATGGGTATATAGCTCGTGTATTTTCTTGTTATACTTGGACGGGTCCTGTGGTCGTAAAATCGCGCAAATGTACATACGAATTACGGTTTTTACATATTCAAATTTACATTCATCCTTCTTTATTAAAACATGACCATCATATTTATCTTTTAAGGCCTTCAATAATGAATGTAATTCTTTTATATTCTTTTTATGATAGAAGGACTGCGCTTCTTCATACACGTGCCGAAAGTCGGACTTGCGTTTTTTAAATATGTCTAGAATACCGACCATTCCTACCTAGGATTCATAATTCCTATAATGCTTTCACTATAGGAATTATTACTATGATGTTATAATGGCTTTATTACCGATGCCTCCCCCCCCCAATTTTCAATGTTGAATGTTCACTAGTCTAAGAGTTACTTCTTTTGACCTCCAACGGCTGGGCCTGCGGCTGCCGTTCCTGATCCAAACATGGAATTGAATGTCGCCATCATATCCTGCGAATCGGACAGGAGCGGCTTCATTGACTGAAGCATCCCCATCAGCGACTTCTGTGTCTCCAGCAAGTTGCGAGTATCCGCGGTCATGTTCTCAATCGTCTTCGGGTCCAGAGTATTGAGCGCATTCATAAGAGTGGACGCCGCGTCCACATGAAAACCGTCCCGCTTCTTTTCATCCGGTTTGCCAGATTGCATCCCTATAGTGGGAATTGCTGACTCGGCCTTAGGGGCATCCTGGGCGGCAGCGGTGGCCTCCTTTGCAGCCTCCTTGGATGGCGCGGCTTCGGCAAGAGTAGTAGACGCCGTCGCAGTAGTAGTGGAGGCCTGTGTAGAACTACCTGTAGAAACGGCGGCAGTCTTATCCGCCGCTACACTACCAGCATCGGGTCGGCCCTGATCCAGGGAGTTCACATCCGCGAATCCTTCCGTCATCTTGGAGCCCACACCCTGTACACTATCTTGGCCGAAACCAGTGACGCGCTTCACAATCTGGGCCACAGCACTTCGCGGGTACGCCTCCTGGCCATCAGGGAGTTTGCTCACCACGACATCGGCAAAAGCATCCACTACACGTGGGGCAATCACCGTGCGCCAGAGAATCCCTGAAAGAATCACGGAGGCGGCGACAATGAGCATACTATCCACTACACTATAGGCAATGAGGCCAACGGCCATGCTGAAGAGAAGGCCGTTGAACCCAATGCCGAAGAGGGCATAGAGACCATAAAAGGCCAGAATGAGCCATGTAAGCGACACCATGGTTTTTGTTTCTTTGATGAACGAGACCATTCCTATAGTTTCTTCCATATTTTCTTCCTTGGGGATTAAAATATAAAACTTTTGTCGTCTGTGCTACTCTAGATCACAATAAGCGGTGCCACAATTCGCTGTAGGAACCAGAAGAGTGTACCTCCTAGTGCCGCGCGAACAAGAAGCCCCACTGTAGTGAACTCGCCAGTCGGCTTCAGGAGCTGAGGAGCATAATGACTTGTGAGAAGATGGAACCAGGGAAGAGTAATTACAAACAGAATAATCATTACAATGAACGGCTGACGGAGTTCATCCACCCAAATGGCATTCCAGTTCTTCTTCGGACCGTCCGTGTGAATCACAGGGCCAGCGTGCCCTGCGGGTCCGTAGGCTCCTTGCCCATAGTCAACAGGAGGCGCACCATAGGAATTGGAGGCCATCATCATACGCTGAAAGTCGGCCTGCGTCGGGTGCGAACTTCCAATCATATGTGCCGTCGCGACCATTGGGTCAGGCATATGTGGTACTTGCTGGCCCTGATTGTTTATGACCATCGGCGCACGAGCACCCGCCGGCGGCATGGGTGCACCCATGTTCATACCTGTGGTCTGGGACATTACAGGATTGGACATCGGCCCAGGCTTCTGCATGTCATTGAAAATGGAAGCAACAAGATCGCCATCCGAGGAATTCATAGGGGAAGAATCCAGCTTATCAATTGGCGTTCCCATCATCGGGCCTGTGCCTGGCTGATCCATAATATTCTCTATAATGGAAGTTCAAGGGTTTTCATTATAGGGTTTACGCGCTCATGTTTACACACCAGTGTACGGCTCAATCACACCTGATGGAGGACATGGGACATCTTCGGTTCGGAACTTGTAGCACTTGTCTGTCAGCCGGTAGACGCCGCTACATACCTCGGCCACCGGCGGGGGACGGTATGTATAACATGCCCCGCCACGACATACGGGACTAAACAGGAGTACAAGAAAGAGTCCCAGGATAAATGAAAAGACGATGTTGAAGCGACGGCTGCGCATAAATGCCCGTAAATCAAAGTTCATACCCATCATTTCCTATAGTGCTTACCACTCTGCTAGACCATGAGGCATTTTTTCGGCTTTCCACTATAGGAATTCTAGATCCCATGTTTGGAGACCATTTTATGTTGCTGCCTTTTCTCGTCGGCGTAGGCGTCGGCATACTGGCACTCACATTCCATGTCAAACTGCCCGTGGATAAGGTCCCACGTTGGCCACATCCTAATTCTCTGGACGAGGATGTGTTCAAGGATAAAAACGGTCGCTGCTTCAAGTTCAGCGCGGAAATGGTGGACTGCGAGGGCGAGCTGGCGAAGAAGGAGGGCCTAAAGAACTACCCTTACCAGGTCTGAGAGCCGCAGGTTTGAGGGCCGCAGGTTTGAGGGCCGCAGGTTTAATGCCGCAGGTCTGAGGGCCGCAGGTTTGAGGGTCCTGCCTTCTTAGAAACGGACCGCACGCCGACTGCTACGCCACTCGGCAATCTTCTTGCGCGCAATAATTTGTTTCTGCTCCGCAGTGTATTCATGAGTTGCACTACCGCCTTGCTGTTGCGCTTGCGCTTGCCCCGCGGTTTCTACAGGTGCTTCTACTACCACCACCGCGGGCAGTGAGTCCGTATAGAAATGCTGCCATGGGAAATTCCCACGGAAACATATATGTACATCATTAAGAAAAGCTTTTTCTTTATCTACCGCCTCATCAGGCAACATCTGAAATAAAAGAGGTCGCATGGTCCCACTATATGTTTCCACGCGACAATTCCGCCGGTATGCACGATTCCGTGCCTTCTCCGCTAGTGCGACATCCTTGTTATCCTGAATCACTTGATGCCGCAGAGCCAACTTCTCTTGCGGGTTAATGCGCGGGTCGGCCGCTGCCACCTGATATTCCCTATAGTGCTGCATTAGGTTTTCCCGTGCTTCTTTATAAAGATTATCTGCTTCAACCAATTTTGAGTCCGATCGGTCATTGATGTATGCCGCATTGATTTGTTCCTTGGATGCACGATAAAAGGGTGCCGGTTGTATTTTATTACGGCCCGTTGCTTTACCAGTAATATCTACAGGACTTGCCTGATAACTCCCGTCGCTCGCAACACTATACCGAAGTGGCTGTTCAATACGATATTGAATCCACTCTTCAACATCGGTTGCAACAGGAAGATCTTCCTCTTTTGCATACTTAATACTTCTTCGGGTTCGTCGTGGAGCAGCTGTTCTTTGTTGGGAGGTTCCTTGTCTGCGACTCATATTTAGACGTGGCATTGGTCGTCTTGGTTCCGAAGGAGGAGGCGGGGGAGGCGCAAGCTGACGAGGCGCAAGCTGACGAGGCGCAAGAAGTCGTCTCGGCTCTGAAGGAGGAGGTGGGGGAGGCGCAACAAGTCGTCGTTGTGTTAATGGGGGTGCAAGCTGAGGAGGAGGCGGTGGCGGTGGCGGCACAACCTGTGGCACCCCAACCCTCGCATTTATCGCTGGAGGAGGAACTGGCGCTTGAGTCTCCACTACAGGCTCCAGGATATCCGTCGGATTTTCATTGTCATCTATATTCAATGTTTCCCACTGTATGTCGGCCATCTGCTTAGACCTCTCGTTTTTTTCCGACAAAACATTCTTCGCTTTCACACTATAGGAATTATGGCCAGTGCCGGTTCAATTGCGGGTGTATCCGTTGTCTGGGCACTCTTACTCGCGTTATACATACTTATTTATAACACTACTCTTGGTTGCTCGTCATTTTTCGGTCGGCCTTATGTCTTCTGGTTCACTTTCTTATTATGGGGTACACTCTTGAACTTCGCCGGCAATGCCATTATACAGGCCAGCTCTTGTGAGAAACTCAATTACGAACATATCCTCAAAAACAGTGGCTGGATTCCTGGTCTCATGGTCTTCTTTCTCGGTGTCAGCTACATGCCGTTCTTCCGTACCGCCGTGGAAAATGCCCTCCCTGACTCCGTTCATAAAGTCGGCGAACGTGAGGTCGTCTCATACACCAACGCATACTACATGTTCTGGGCCGGCCTCTTCGGCCAAATGCTCAGCGGCGGTTTCAGTAGTATGTGCCCTGCCTAAATTGTCAAACCTCAAACCTCAAAACCTCCAATCAATAATTCCTATAGTGTAGCACTATAGGAATTGTTTCTATTTTTCTTGAAAGTAATTATTTGTTAATGCTTACGAAGACTATCGTACTTATTCGCAATCATTGAGATAAGCTCGTCCCAGGATAAATTGATATCATAATATCCAAATAATGGTTCTTCATTTTCATTCCATTCATCTCCAGCATGAGCACAATATCCATTCGTATCCTTATAAATTCCAAAAATACAACCCACTCTAGAAAAACCAGCAACTTGTTCCCACTGTCTTCCAACACGATGAATTATAGTATTGTCGTTCATACGAATCAAAGATTCATTTAACCAAGAAACAGTATCCATTTTTGTTTCCATTCTCTCAATAATAGTTTTTGATTCTTTATATATTTTTATGGAGCCTCTTTGCCAATATACACGTACTTCGGTATACCTGCCGCGCGTGAAGCCGCTTTATTCAGGACATAATACCCAGGTGTCAATTCGGGACTGACGTCCTTAGGTGAAATGTTTGTAATAAGTTCTTCATCAATATTAATCATGTTGCGGCGGTTAGCGTTAGGGCCTGATCTAGCTGAGCCAAACACCTGTGAAATCAAGAGGACCACAAAATAACTCACGAGCGCAGCCACAATGGAATACAGCCACAGAGGCAGCGGCGTGTAGTTCTTCGCGTTCCGCCCAATCCCAAACTCCTTCCAGGTGCCATCGGGCCGAAACATAAAGGCCGGCTTCAGAAGTAGCACAACCGCAATTGCCGCTAAATAAAGTAGACCCGCGTATAAGAATATCATGATTGAATCGCCGAGTCCAATCCCTATAGTGTATCTATAGGAAAATTCCCTTACTTATTCGTTTAGTCATCCTCCCCACTCTTTACTCATCCTCCCCATGCTGTGTAACATTGTAGCCACCGCTGTCTCCATAATCCATCTCATTGCGACCGAATTCGCGCTGTTGTACACCCCAGAAGGACGGGTCATAAGAATATACCGCCTTTGTACCACCAACGGACCAGTCCTTCCCACTAATTGAGCTCTTAATCCCCAGATTCTTACACATCTTTTCAAGCCGCTTTTGTTCATCTGTCAGACGGTCAAAAATATCAATGAAGGATTGTTGCTCTTGTTCCTTCAGCTTTGCCTTACTTTCACGAATCTGTGATAAGTTATAAACCTGATTCTCTATAGTGAAAATTCGGGTCAGACTTATGAGTGCATTCATGAACTGAATACGCTGGTCGCCACGGGCTTCTTTAAGTAGCTCGTACATGGGTCCGTAAAAGAGAATCTTCAGGAGCGGCTTCATAAATGTTTCACGGAACGGCACACGGCTCTCATTCAGCTCTAGACCGAGGCGAAGATAGGCTGAAAGACGCGCCAGGTATGAGTCAAGAATTGGCTGGAAGTCGGCACTCGTAAGTGTATCCATAGATACATGCGCCTTCCATAATTTCTTATTTTCTAGGCCGGCAAGCAGTTTTTCATTAACATCATTAAAATTCAAATGTTCTTTCTTATGCGCCATAATCATTTTCACGCCGTCAAATCCATTGCGGATGGATTGAAGTGGAAGAAGATAATATGTGCGAATATTTTCTAAGGCGGTGGACATACGGTTCTTATGTTTTGATGTACCATCTTCTTCACCACCAAGTTTTAAGAGACGGTTTTCAAATACTTCAAATAGTGTCTGGCGATTCCACTTGTCATGTACACGATTTCTGAAATATTCATAGACTTCATCTCGGAGCTTATCCGCCTGGGTCGCAAACTGACTAATTTGTTGTAGGAAATCCAGTTCAGTACGGGCACTGTTGGACTCAACAACTGTCTTTACTGAGCCCATTAAATCCGACCAACGTAAACGAGAGGGCTCTTCATCAGCATCAGCGCCAGCGGCTGCGCTAGCGCCAGCCTCCACTTCCATATAATTAAATGGTGGTGGAGTCAGAGCAGGCAAGGCATCAAAGACCGCGGAACGCGCCGTACGTTTTGCACTATAGGGTGTGAAGATGGTCTTCTTATGGGCCGTCGTCAGGAGCTCAATGAAATTCTCCTCGGAATCCACGGCGATCCCCTGGTTAATCAGCGCCTGCTTTACAGTGGGTATGTCAAGTTGGGGGACTCCTTTGGCATCAATGTCTTGATAAATATATTCTACTGGGATAATCAGGCCACACCAATCGCATTTATGTGCGTGCTGCTTCTGGGTCTGGTTAGCTTGCGGCTGGGCCTGACCCTGCGGCTGATCACCTTGCGCCTGGATATGCCAGGACAGCTCATGGGGCAGCCCCTTGCGGTCGCCCTGATAACAAATCTTCATGTAGACCTGCCAGGCATATTTCATGTCCAGACGAATGTCCACATCCAGGATTTCTCGCGCCTGATAGGTCACTCCCAGAATGGAACGAACCTTATAAACAGGCGACGGGAAAATTCGCGGTGGCAGCGCTGGATAGTCCTCGGCATGTGCCAGTGCATACGCACCTGGAATCTCATACGTACCAAAACACGACCCAGTCTCCGCCCGTGGCCCCACATCCTTCAAGACCGAGGCCCGCGCTTGCGCATGCGCACTGTGAATCCAGCCGACCGACTGGATATAGGCCGCAGAAGCATTATAGGTGCGACGATTCGCATTGTTCCGTACCACCACCGCCGTCTGCTGCGGATTCTCTACCGCCGCCAACGCCTGGTCCTCCTTGAACATCATCGCCGGCAAAAAGTGGTCCGGTACCGACTCAGAAGGACGTTCTCCTATAGTGCGACGCCCAAAAGTCTTTTCAATGTAATCACGCTTCTTCTGTAGCTTATTTTCCACACCATTTTCACCCAAGATGTTCTTCACACCCTTAATCAGACTCTCCGTGAGTGCGGTGGTCCGGTCTTTTGTACTTCGGTACATCGTGACCCATTCAGTCACATTCCATGGGAATCGCTCACGAAGAAGAGATGTCAGAACACATGCCATGTAGGGAATAAACAGCCCAACATTTTCGGATGTCGGTTCTTCTGACACTTCGTCTAGAGGATAGCCGTCAAACCCAGCTGTACATCCTGGCTCCGTATACATGGGATAGTAGTTGGGTATGTGGCTCTGCATCTCAAAAATAATGAACGCCGCCGTGTACTGAATCATACGAGTAGCACGATACCCCTCATAACTAATCGCAGTGAACTTGGGGTCCTCCTTCTTCTTTTTCTTAATAAGCGCCTTGTATGATTCCTCCGTTTTCATGAACTTCTCATTCTCAATCACCGCCTTCGTGCGATTGAACACGTCTTTCTGTGACTTCCAATCAAACTGGACGCCCAACTTCCCCAAAATCTGGCGCTCAATCTCATAAATCTCCTTCTTCAGCGGGTCCTTCAACTCGTGAACACGTCGGTCTTCTTCATCCGTCAGACCAAGCTGCTTATTCAATTCGGCATCTTCCTCTAGTGCCGCATCAGGGTCTAACTCCGCTCGTCCCATCATCGGCCGACCCTCGTCGTCCAGCTCCATATGTGTATCAAACTCCAGTTCACGCACATTCACACCACAATTCCCACATATATATCCCCCATTATACGCCCCCTTAGTCGTATAGGTCAATCGCAGATTCTTCTCCAGCACCTCCTTCTCACGCGGGTGTAGATACTGTTGAATTTGGAGATACTCGTGGTGGCACAATAGGTGTTTCTTGCATATGTTGCACTCAAACCAATTCCCATCACGCTTCCCCTGATATATATTCATAAACTGCACGAGTAAGGCCATGCGCGCATCGTCGTCCTTCACAAGACGCACTGCCGCCAACTCCTTCACGTGCGGACATGAATTCTCCACCGGCGGCTCGGCCTTCAGCGACGTCAGCTCCAGCTCACGATACACCTGCGCCCGCTCCTTCATACGTTTCACCATACGGTAGCGTGCACTCTCACGTTCCACAATGGACCCTACACCCCCCAGCACCGCATTCGTGTAATCCTGTGCCACTGTCAGTAAATATGCCATCAACGCAACATCATTATCCCTATAGTGTGGCATCATGGTCTCAAACTGGGTAATATGTTCGGCGAGATACGGATGTGCAGTAGTCAGCTCCTTCAGTCGGCTATAGAAATTGGCTTCTGGAAGAAGCGGGTATGCCGTCCCAGGTGTTGGCTGTGGCACGGAGCGGAGTTCGGTAATCCGTGAGCGAACTGCCCCAATGACGGTGCGAATGCGTGTATCTATAAGGGTCATTTGTTCTTGGGTATATTCGTATTCCCCAATTCCATAATCATTCTTATAAGAAATCAGGTCGCCTGGACCAAGAGGAGTCACAGTATTCAAAATGATTTTCAGGAAATCGTTAAAGGAAAACTGGGCCATATTGGACGTCAGTTTGTCAAAATAGAGGACCTTCTGTATATCAGTGGATGCGTCACCTTCTCCCACTTTCTGTACACCCTCTGTTGCCTTAATAATTGATTCCATTGTCATTGACGGACCGCGGCTACGTGCAATGTCATAAAAGAGCTTGCCAGTACGCGGGGCGCCGTGGAAGGCGGCGGAACCTGGTGGGAAAAGAACATACCCATGTACATCGGTTTCTGTTCCAGGAATTGATTTCACAATTTCGCCGCGTCCATTTAGACGATATGTAGGACCTAGCGCACGGCCGACGCTAAATAGAATATCGTTATTAATGTAGCGTTCGGTCAAGAGATTCTTATCACTGTATTGCCAGCCCTGATTCAGACCCCCAAGAGCATCCCCAGGGACACCACGAAAGAATTCTTTATCGTGCAAAAATTCAAAGGGTGTCTGTTCTACCGACTGGAAAATGAACCCAGGGGGATGTATGTGCATAGAATGACGCTGATAATCATACCAGCGTGGATAATCAGGATTGTCATTCTTTGGATACGCATCAAAGGAGGCTTCTAAGGAGTCTTTGGCTATGGAGCCAAACTCTTCTGCAAAAATGGAGGCCACAACGTCTTCATTATAGGGAATCATGTCTTCCGCTTTTGCTTCGGCTTCGGCTTCGGCTTTGGACTCGGACTCAGAGCTTGTCCCCTCTTCCATTTCATCAAGCATGGACACTTTACGAGTCGTCGTTGGTTTATCCAAATAGACGGCACGTGATGCTTCCACGACTGGAATTGCAAGTGGAACACTATTTTCAAGAAGAAGCTCTTCCAGATTTTGAAGATACGTTCTCTTTTCACCGACAATGGATCCGTCCTCTTTCTTTTCTATGACATCCTTCTTGAGTGAGGATATTACTTCCACCAGGCCACGGATTCGGCGTATAATGACCGGATTTAATCGCTGTGCCGGTTCGTACATTTCCAGGAGATTACTGAGAAGATCATTCTTCTGTGTCGTTTCAGGATATATGAGTTCAGATGATTTGATTTTCGTGTAGACAACAATCGGCGGAGGAGCTTCCAGTTTGAAACCGGCGAGACCCTCTCCTTCCAAGAAACTCTCTTCATCTTCATAATACATGTTCTCCGCTTCACCCTCCGCCGCATTTACCATATTCTGCGCAGCGGTCTGATTGTTCATCACATACGGCTCCGCCGCGGCGGCCTCCTCTGGGTCATACGACTTTACATGCATCACATCAAACTCCGTTTCACGAGGAATACCCTTATAGTTAAACTGTAGGTCCTGTGTTGCACCCGTTTCATCGGCAATAACAGCACTATCCTGTTCGCGATTCACCGTTTGAATTGTATAAGAACCGACTGGCGTACCGTCCGCTTTTGTTGTCAGGATGACTAGCCCAGGGCGTAAACTATAGAGGTTGACAAAGGATGTGCGTGGACCAGGATTATGAATAAAATCCTGAATATCCATGTGCTCCAGCTCGGCCGGAATAATGTCTATGAGTCGATCGCTCGCACCAATAGGCATAATACGAATCAAGTCCTCCGCTGAGTAGTAAATAGTACCCTCTATAGTGCGTTCTGGGGTCTCAATCTTGACGTAGTCGCCAATGTACAACGTACCGTCGTCTTCGGTTGGTTGAGGGGCGGATGGAAGGACTTCCGCGCCGGTCCCTTCTTCAAGTGCTGGAGTCAGATCTACAGGCAAATTGTCCTCGGTTTCGGCGTTCACGACATTTGGGGCATTTCCATTGGAAAGAGGTAAGGCAGCGATGTTAATTTCATCTGTGTTGGAAAGAGGCACGGCTTCAATGTTTGAGTCCGAATTTGAAAGAGACACTACATTCATATTTGACTCAGAGTTTGAGTCCGAATTTGAGTCCGAATTTGAAAGAGACACCGCATTAATATTTGCCTCCGAGTTTGGAGTACTTTCATAGCTGTTTCCGCTATTATTTTCATTATTTGAAGAAGAATAATTCTCCGAATTCCCGCTCTCGTTTTCCATCGGAGAATATCTAATGTAAGGACATAGAAATCAACAGCCAGCGCAAACACTATAGGAATTTGACCTGGTTCAGAAAAATTGATGCCACCTGACAGTCGGCTAAGATAGGTACGCTTAAAGAATAACAGCACATTTAGATATAAGAAGCTTCTAGTTTCATATAAAAAATGTACGCCTTTAGCAATCTCCATTCCTACATTTCGTCGGCGGCCGATTGGGAGTCCGTCCGTGCCCATTTTGTGGATGACCTGGATGTTCGTGTTGTGGAACCTCCGCAGAGTGAATATGCCCTGGTTCGCTACGTCAAGGGTAAGTCCGATTTCAAGGAGGCTCTTGTTCGCGAACTCCGCAGTGTCGTCATTCACAAGCCGACCCTGCGCGTCGTGTCGGTTGCCCCTGTCCTCTCCACACCCTATAGTGCTTGGTTTGGGTCCGCCGCAGGTGCAGGTGCAGTAATGGCCCAGGAGTTCATTGATGGTACAATGCTCAACATCTTCCGTGGTGTGGATGGCACCGTCCATGTTGCCTCACGCAGCCGCATTGGTGATTCTAAGACTCTCTTCTCTGATAAGACCTTCACCACTATGATGGAAGAGGCTCTTAGCATTACCCCAGTCAAGAACTATAAGGATCTTCTTCCTGCGGATGCCCAGTCTATCTCGGTCGTTGTCCAGCATAAGGATAACCGTGTTGTCTGCCCTGTACTGCTGCCGAAGCTGTATATTGTGTCTAGTACCAAGGTCGGTGTGGATGGTGTCCTGGCCATGAGCTACAAGTCCGAGGACCTTCCTGAAGCCCTGCGCATTTACAGTGTGCCGACGTATGATCTTGCCTCAGTTGGCTCTACGGCAGAGGCGATTGATACCTGGATTGGTATGAAGGGCCTCACCCTCAAATATGGCTGGCAGGGCATTATGCTCTTCGGTGCAGATGGCCAGCGCACCAAGAAGCGCAGCACCTTCTACAACGATGCGAAGGAGCTTCGGGGCAATGATAAGTGCATTGAGGAACGTTATGCCCGTCTTCGTAAGGAGCGCAAGATCAAGAAGTATATCCAGATTTACGCGGAGGACGAGGACCAGTTCTTCGGCCTGGAGGACCGTCTGCGTGCACATACCAAGAAGCTCTATGAATATTACATTCAGACGAATGTGACCAAGACCCAGGTCTACGATGAACTCCCTTGGCCGTACAAGTACCATGTGGCTGCTCTCCACCGTCGTTTCAAGGAATACGAAAAGCCGGCGGGTGGCAAAATTAGCCTTGCCTATGTTATCACGTACGTGAATGCCCTGGATGTGGAGAATCTCGGCAATATCATGAAGGGTGCGTCAGTTGTTGCTTAAATATGCATTTACTTTATGATTAATAATTATATGATATTGATAACATATAATTATTTTTTTGACACCCTCTCAAAAAAATTGACAATGCGCTAGTTAGATAATTAATTACATAATTTATATATTTAAATTTCTGAAAATGGACTACGAAAAAATTAGAAAGGAAGTTCCGAAAATGGAAACATTCTATAGTCTATCGCCTACGGTAATATTGCCAGGTCAATATGACGACCATCTTGTTGAAAGTACATATAAAGATGGTATCCTCGTTAAAAATGTATTGACAGTGGTTAATCCTAAAAGTGTTAATTATTTATTCATTAATGAGCTAATAAATGGTCTTATTGTAAAGAAGGAGTACTTTGGTAAATCACTTGTTGCAGAGTTTGTATATAATGAGAATGGCATGCTGATTTATCAAATGTACTGTGATAATAACCAAAAGCATTTTATGATTTGTGGCAGACATTGGGAAAACTATATGTATGTAGATGATAGTGAATTGCATTATCCCACACTGGATGTCTGGAATCTTTCCCTTGTACACAAAATTGTCCGTTATACGCCTGACTTTCCAAATATTGACGATAAAGATGACAATGTTTATAATAATGCAGGAAAAAATACTGCATTCCTTCGTATCTTTGACCGCTCAAAATGTCTATCAAAATACACTGCAAATCGTGAATATTTAAGATATCCACCTCGCAGCCCATACGTATTTAAGGATGAAGATATAGATACAGATTATCTTCATAAAATAATGTCTATCCGTGGCAGTTTTGAAGATAGTGCCACGAGTAAAGTATAATTGGCCTCATAAAAATATTATTATATTGCGCCTTAACAATTAATTTCCTATTATGCAACACTATAGACACCTTTTTTAGAAAAAAGTGCTAAGCCAAAAACCATAACCAATTCCCTATAGTTCTGAACTATAGGGAATTATTTTTATTTACTTACTAATTATGTTCAATTCACTTACAACGGAGGAGCGGGGCGGGTCAGGAGCCGACGAATGGACTTCTTTGCTGATGCTTGGGCGGGTGCTTCTACGGATGCCGCGCCTCCTGTTGCACTTACCCAGTATCCCTGCCACGCACGGAAGAGAGCCGCACAACCAGCCAGTGCCTCCTGTAGAACACCGCGCGCTGTTTCCTCACTATTATCTACGACACCAATCCGCAAATAGAGCTTGCCAGCAAGCGGGTGCATGGGGTCGTAGCCGACGAAATTTACCACACCACGGCCATAGAGGTTGATATCAATCCATGTCTGGAGCATGTGGCCGAGCGTATGGTCCTCCCCATCAAAGATGAAGTCAAAGGCGTAAATCTCCGCATCCGCCGGCAGGACCTGGACGTTCGCCGGCAGCGACCCGCCGTCCTTTGTAATATAACTCTCACACATGCGCTCCCCCGCTTTCAGCGCATAATCCATAATCTTCTTTGGACTATATACACCCACCGATTCCACCACGAAGTCAAAACTATAGGGTTCGCCGTCTTCGCCCTTCAGGTAGCATCGCTGGACCTCCATTGTATTGAATTCCTTCATGAGCTTGTCCTTCTTCGCACTGTCGGCCTCCAGCGCCCCCCGCTCCAGCTTCTTGTGCCGCGCGGCCCAATCATAGAAGACCTCCTCTAGACGCGCGGGGTCCGGGTCCGGTGTATACGCATACGTCGCACGTGAAGTGGGAATAAAGCGCGCATGTTCCGTACCATAGCCAACGCTGGCTTTCGCCTTGAAGGAGAGCGCCTCTGGCTTCCCCTGGCTTCCCTTCAGCTGTGCCTTCAGCGTTGCCAATAGAATGTGACCGGTGCGACCCGCATAACCAAAGGGCTTAAAGAACTTCGCGGCGTCCACAGGAGTACGCTCTCCGTCCTTTGCCACACGGAAGACCTCAATATCATTCGTCGTCACATCACGGGCCTGGGGCGCATTGTGGGTTACATTACAGACGAATTCGTAGGAGTCACCATTCCCCTCCTTCGCCCAATCATCAGGATCCTGGATATGAAGTGGAAGCAGACCAATACGATGTGCGAGCATCTCATTCGTCATGGGTGTAGTATTTGCCAGAATCTCCACATCGGTCGTCGTGCCGGCGTCGGTCATCTCCGCACGGAATCCGACCACAGGTACACGCCCCATAATGAGCCGGCGCAGCGTATTTGCGTAGGCATAATTGGACGGGGACATAGTCCACTGTGCCGTCAGACCGGACTCGGCGTAATTTTGAAAGACATTTGTGGTTGCTGGTTCTACGGCCATCTTCTACACTACAAGAATGTTATATCTTTACATCAAATTCCTGATGGCACCGGTTTCAATTTTAATTGTAGGGTATGTTGTTAACCTGTCCGCCCCAACATCAACATCCAAACATACATACCCTATAGTGCAATCCGTCCGCCGATCCCTGGCAACCGCTCTATGCCAGCCAACATACAACATACATATGTATCCCCCCAACATCAACATCGGTAAAAAATTGAGTTCTTTCACAATACATAAATGTTAAGACTAAATACTCTATAGTGTATGTTAAAGATGCAGGCTATTGAAAATATAACAAAAAAAACTCCTGTTCGGTATCACGGGTCTCGCCGTGATTTTGAAATAAATAAGATGCTTGAGGAATTCCCCACTCTGAAGCAAGAAATTGCTGCCCTAAAGGCTGAAATTGCATCTCTCAATGCAAAACTTCATGCACTAAAAGACCAAAAGAAAGGAAATACAACATCATTTGTTTGATAAAACCCCTATAGTGCATAACTTTGTGTCTTTTTTACCGATATTGGCGTTTGGACATACATGGAAAAAACACCCCATGTTAGTAATGAGTGCAGCCCCAGCGAAAACATACATATGTTTCTACAGCAATAAATGTAAGTTCTGTGAGTATTTCTTGCGCGAACTCGCCAAAATTCCTCCACTCAAACCCCAGTTCCATTTCATATGTGTAGACCCCTCCCCCCAACGACCGGCCATCCCCTCCTCCATTACTCAAGTCCCTGCGGTCATTCAGAAAGGCGACCAAGTCCCCATGTTAGGCAATGATGCAATCAACTGGCTCGCAATGATGAAACTCCAAATGGACCGGCCGGCCGCACCAACCGCAGGCCAAAAACCCCCAAATCCGGCGGGAATGCCTGAAGAACCTGAGGCCTATTTCGCATCCGATATGGGCGGCCGCTACTCCTCCGCATTCACCTATATTGATAACCAGGGACAGGAATTGGGTGGCACTATAGGGAATTTTGAATACCTCGGTGGTGGTGGGGCCGGTATGAGTACCACAATGGCCTCACAACTCTCTGGTCTCAGCTCGGAACCTGTGGGGGGAGGCAAGGTGTCGGCAAAGGAACGGATGTTTAATAAACAAATGGAGGAGTATATGGCACAACGGGATATGGGGATGCCGAAGCCTCCTGTACGGCAGTAAGTCGGCTTATACGTCTCGCGTTCAGCAGCGGCCTAAAACAATTCCTATAGTTTAACAGTAAGAGTGAAACTATAGGAAAAATGGCGCTCACTGCATTCTGTAATCAGCTTGTTCGTTTCTTTGAGGAACTGTCTACGACTTTTCCGGATGAACGAGACATCAAGAGCGGCCTGGAAGTGATTCAGGGAGCGCGCAAGATTAACCCGCGCATGGTCCTGGATATGTTCTACGAACACGTTGCCAAGGACCTCTTTGACGCAATTATGGCCGGCGATGTGGATACGATCGTCCAGTACGGTAAGGTAAAGATCCACGGTACATTCAATGAGATGATGCCGGCGCTGGCCATTTTTGACAAGCACTGGGCAACTCTCAGCTCGGCAAATCAGGAGGCCATTCTCAAGTATCTGAAGGTGCTGGTTGTCCTCTGCGAGAAAGCTAGAAATGCCTAAGCCCAAGCCCAAGCCCAAGCCCAAGCCCAATCCTCTCCCAATAATCATTCATTCTATGTAGAAACGCGCACATAGAATGAAATCTAAAATCACTCCTATAGTGCTCATCTTCCTAGTCATACTCCTCGTAATTGGCGTCGTTCGCTACATGACCGAACCTCAGGCGATTGAACCATTTTTTGCTTCTACTGAAGCGGAGTGTAATGCGCTTACAAACTGTGCCAGCTGTGCCGCAAAAGATAAGTGCGGCTGGTGTTCTAGTACTAAGAAGTGCCACCTCAAAGGCCGTTTTGGCGATGCTAATGGTAAGTGCTCCACCGATAAATTTGTCCTCTTTGAGGAACAGTGTACCGCCCCTTCCACAAGCCTCTCCACTTCCACCTCTCGTGGTTCCACATATAATGCCGGCCGCGAAAGACGCCGCCTTGCTATGATTAAGAAATATGTGGATCGCATTGGCACGAATTACAATGCACTGACTCTTGCATCTTCCAAGACTGAAGCCCGTGAATACATTGCGAATAAACTCTCCTATAGTGAATCCGACTAATACGCGCCAAAAAGGCCTAAACCGATGTATGTACCCAGAATAAAGAAACATATGTCTGAGACCCAAGAATCACCCTCTATTGCGGACATCTTTAATAAGCACTATAGTGAATTTGCGGAGGAGCTTGCTGGAGCATGTCCTGAATATGAAGTGGCGATTCAGGCTGCCGGCGCTCTGGATGTACCCACCCGTCTCCGCCGCTACCGTGATGAGGTCGTCCCCAGTGCATCCCCACTCCGCGACGGCGGCACCTGCCCTGGTACCGTCCTTCCTGGTGTCGTCATTGAAGCCTCCGTCTGGGCCGAACTCAGTGATGCCACCAAGGAGGCTATCCAGCGCTACAAGAGTGTGCTCACTTTCTGCTGCCTCTACGACGGCGCAAAGGACCTTCTCCATGGTGATGGTGCCAAGGCCAAGCTAGACGGCTTTGACTTCAGCTCCTTTGCCGGCAGCTTTATGGGCGACATGAAAGACAAGCTCAAGGACTTCAACCTCGGTGGCCTCAGTGAGAAGATTGCAAAGATGATTGAATCCCAGGCGGAAAATCTCAAGAAGCTCCCTGAGCGCCTCCTCAAGGGAAACTTGGGGAAGCTCATCATGGAAATCGTCGGCGAAGTGAAGCCCGAGGACTTCGGTATTATGCCCGCCGACATCCAGGCATGTGAAACCAACCCCGCCAGCGCTTTTGATCTTGTCAGTAAACTCTACACCCAGAACCCGCAAATCCTCCAAAAGACGATGATGCGCATCGTCAAGAAGCTCCAGGCTAAATTCATGAGCGGTGAACTCCGTATTGAAACCATGGCCTCTGAGGCGGAGGAATTCATCAAAGAATTCGCGGATAACCCCGCCATGGTGGAGCTCATGGAAACCTTCCGCAATACCTTCGGTATGATGGACATGGACTCGGCTCGCGCTGCCGGTCGCGAAGGCGACGCACGCCGCAACATTGTCCGCGAACGACTCCGCGCAAAACTGGAAAAGCGTAAGGCCGGCGGTGGCAAGTAAATAACCCAAACTATCCTATAGTGTATGCTAATAGATTTCTCCTAAAGATTGAACTATAGGAGAAATCTCCCCCTCCTAGTAGTATGAGTGGCTGTGAACCGCTATTTTGGAAAAAACCAGATGTACTCTTGAAGAATACAAACATAAACTTCTTCACCGGTTGCACTGAAACCCGTTATAATGCTTTCTTCCGTGTTGTACTCTTGATTCTCATTGTGGGTCTTCTCATTGACACTCTTGCCGGTGATTTTTCTGGGGATTACCTTATGGAAAACACTATAGGAATTGTGGCGATTGTACTGGCGATGTTCTTGGTATACTGGTTCTTCGTCGTGCGCGGGTCCGTCGTGGAGGCGGCGGAGGGCTTCGCGGATGCTCAGCCCAAGACCGCTTCTAACAAAGCGGAAGGTTTTATGGCACCCATCAACTCAGACCCGATTCCTAAAGCCCTGACCGGCGACCCCGCGGCACCCGTCCAGATTAGCAGCCCTGGCCACGTGACGACCTGGCCGGCACCCAATAATCCGTATATGAATGTCCTCGTCCACGAGGTCAAATATAACCCGACCCGTGCTGGCGCAGCCGATGTGGACTGCCCCGCCGTGAAAGAGACCCTGGAGAACTACTACCGTGTCCAGTGGTGGGCCGACCCCACGGATGTCTATGGCAAGTCCCAGGACCAGCGCATGTTCTACACCATGCCGAGTACCAGCATTCCTAATGACCAGGCGTCGTTCCAGGATTGGCTCTTCAAGATTCCTGGGAAGACCTGCAAAGAGGGCAACCGTGATGCATGTACCCCTGGGACAAATGGTGGGGCAATTCCTTGGTTGTCTCAGCCTAACTAGGTTGCGTACACAGCCCAATTAAGATAGAATGACGAATAATCCCTATAGTGCTACATTATAGGGATTACTTTTATTTATTTTTAGAGACCATAACGTGATTTTGTTGCGTTATATAAAGTTGTAATATCAGTACTTGTCAACACACCATTATAATAGTAGACTCCACCAATGGAACAAGATGTATACGAACTATAACCTTGAATACCTTCTGGGAACCGGATCGGTGCTAACGAATTTACACCACCTTCGGCATTCGCTTGACTCAAGACCTCTGTTGTATTTACATAGAGTTTGCTTGGATTTCCTGAACCACCGCCAAAGCATATAATACCCGTAAACATTGTCCATTGATTTAGATTGTATACATTTGTTGATGGAGTCACATAGTTTCCATTTACAGTGCTACCATTCATATTCAATACAAGACGACGGTTTGTTGTAAAAACAATTGAATAGCCGTCAAAGTCATTAGATGTTGCTTGCTTACTAAAGAGACCACCAGTTGGTTCAGAGGGTATGTATGCCCAAATAACAACACTCCTATAATTCGATGCCCCAGTTCTTGCACGTAAATTTATATTATCAGCAATTTCAACATATTCCTGTTGTGCGCTATCAAAAGTGAATACACCTCCAGCAGTAGATGAATTATAAGTGGGCGTGTTTACCAATGTACCATTATATGCTGTTGTTCCTTGGTCTATATCAAACCATGTTGTTCCAGATCCTGGATATGAGGTTGTATTATTTCCTTCAAGACGGAATAAGAGTGTTTTTCCGTCAATTACTGGAAATGGGTCTGGCACAAACAGGAGTTTTGTGAATCCAGAAGGAATTGCTGCTGTATTAGAGCCACCATACGGGTTTGCAGATGCTGTGAGGGTAAGAGCCGATGTTGGGGCTGTGAAAGCACCAGTATAAACTGCCAGACCCTTCACAATACGTAGATTGGTGATACTGCCGCCAAACCATGTATTAACCGTTGTTGTATTATTTTGAACACCAATAAATAATGTTGATGTATTGTCTGTAATATTGCTTGTATTTGAACCACTTGCCAATAAGGCACCATTCTTATATATGGATAATGTTCCAGAACGTCTCACAATTGCAAAATGATGCCATGACCCTATGTAAGGAGACACGGCTGCAGACACAGTATAACTCCCATTCAACCAAGGATATAATGTTCCAGTTTCTATACTGCAGCCAATAGAATCTGAACCAGTTTCAAAAACACGAGGGAAACTATTAATCGCAGGTGTAGTCTGATTCTGGAACCATTCTATAGTGAAATCTCCTGTGCCAAACGCCCAAGAATTATCGCCTGAAACAGTCAAATAATCCGATGTTCCGTTAAAATTATAGGAATAGCCTCCGCCTACGAATGGAGACACGGAACTAATATCAACGCCAATATTTGTTGTTGGCGATGTATAAACATTTCCAGATGGTATTGGGGATACCGGTGTTGCCGATACGGCCGCCGACTCTGCACCATCTCCTATAGCATTCACTGCACGGAGTTTAATCTGGTATGTTGTATCATTTGTAAGGCCAGTAATCACTACAGGACTTGAAGTATCGGCCGGTACGAATGCACTATAGGATGCGCCGCCGTTGGTGGAATATTTGTAATTTGTAATAGCTGAACCACCGCTGGCACCCGCTGTGAAGGTGATTGAGACTTGTCCGTCCCCTGCTGTTGCAACGAGCGAGGTCGGCGCCGCAGGCACTGTGAAATACCGCGCCTTATAAAGGTCAAAGAAGGCGCTAATCTCTGCATCACTGAGGGCGGCGTTGTACATGGCAACTACACCAATTCGCCCCTCAAAATAGGCATCCGCCGACCAATTGCTGCGACCAATGTAATTACTTGTACGCTGGTCTAGGACAGTCACTGGCAATACAGACGACACCACGCTTGCCGAAATATCCTGATTCCGCAGGAAATACGATGAACCATTCAGACGACCCACATAGAATCCCCAAGCATTCCCTATAATGCCATTCGCAAGGGATGCCTGTAGAGCATACGTCGTGCCATTATAAATATGGAGTTCAAGAGCCGATGTAGTTCCATTTCTTGTAAAAAGAATGTTATTTTGACCTTCACCGGTACCGAAATCTAAGATACGCTCCCAGTTATTTGCCACCGCGCCAAAATTCACAAAGGCAAGTATTGTTAGACCGGCACTGAAATTGGAGAAACCACTCGGCACAGATACATAGGAACCACTACCGTCAAATACATAGGAACCACTATTATCAGCAGACCAGGTGAGTGAGCCATATGTTGTTCCATTCTTCACCTTTCCACTTGTATCATCCCATACAGTGCCAGAAGGGTCCAAGACGGAATAGGCGTCCAGAAGGAGCTGGAGGCTGGAGCCGGCAGGCATTGGCGCAATATAGAGCATATCCGAAGCGGAACCAGTGCCAACCTCATTGACTGCCCGTATGCGTACACTATAGGGATTACCATTTGTGAGACCGGTAATTGTAATGGATGAGATTGGCCCTGAAGCAGGGGAGAGGGCTGTATATGTCAGACCGTCATCCAGAGAATACTCGTAATTCGTAATTGCGGAACCACCATTGGAACCGGCGGTAAAGGAGACCAGAATTTCACCGCTTGCCGATGTGCCAACTAGGGCCGTTGGTGCTGCGGGAACAGTCGCGGCTGGCGGAGCAGGTGCCTGAAACGGGGCAACATAGCGGTCAAACTCCGCCACTGTCGTATCTACTGCACCTACTGCAACCCCCGTTATAAGAATCCCTGACGTATTATCAGTTATATAATTCACCCGTAATTGCCCCCCCTCTTCCACATTCTTCTTCTGGGTGACAATGTCGGCAAAAATCGTCTTTGCATTGCGACGGGCAATTAAGTCCGACGCGGACCGATTCATATCTATAGGAAGTATTCCAAAAATATTTCCTATAGTTCTGCACATTAGACTACACTATAGGAATTACTTCTTCAGTGGTGCCTGTGTACTCAGGACCGGTTTCGTACCACTACAACTGAAACGCTTCAAGGTCCGGCCGCGCTTCTTCTGTAGAACGGAGGCCACACAAATGGCAATCGCCCGCGACTCGGCCGCACGCTGGCGCGCCTTCTTGGTCTTCGCTTTTACAGCCCGCCGGCCCCGGGTTTTGGGAGCCGAAGCACGCACAGCAGCAATACAACGGCAGAGTTTACCCGCCACAGTTTTTGATTCCTTGGCAGCCTTGGTGAGTGGCATCCTTAGACACAATTCCTATAGTGTAGACCCGTGATTTTTCGCGACTGTAAAGTCGCTCAAAATGAACACCATAAATGGTACAAGTTTTTCTGTTAGCACTATCAGAAGAAACGGAGCCAGATGGATATCCAGAGACTTACTAAAACAAAGGACGATACCGCCGCCATTCTCCAATATACCAAACAATCCCACGGCCCTGGCGACTATGCTACCACCTACCTCGTCCCTGATGCCCGCAAGGTCAACCCCCTCTCCGTGGAAAACTACATGATGTACGCCCGCGAAGGCTATGGCTTCAACAACAAGAGCGTGGATGCCGACTCCGTCCTCAAGAACCAGGCCGGCTTCACCAACCGACGCTGCAATATTCGTGCCCAGGAACGCCCCTTCCTCTCCGTCCCCTTCATGGGCGGCGGTCGCGGCAACCAGCAGGTGGAGACCTACCTCCAGCACGCCGAAATCAGCCGCGCCGGCAAGGCATGCGACACCGTGACTGAGACCTTCTTCACCAACCAGTACACTCCCCTCGTCCCCGCCCTCGCCGCCAACATTCAGAACCCGAAGAACCTCGTCCCCGAGGTCGCCGCCGCCGGTTGGATCCGTGGTGGTCTCCCCAGTCGTGAATACCTGCGCGATATGCAATGCTAAGCACAGAAATCAACAGACAATTCCTATAATGAAAACTCATGGAAACTTCATTATAGTCTTACACTATAGGTATTATCTTAATGGAATCTTACATAGTGGCCGATGAAACCGGCATATACATCTATTCTAACATCACATCCGCTCTGAGCCATAGCGAGGCAGCGGCAACGGCAGACACGTCCACATTAGAAACATACGGTTCAATCTACATACCCCCATCTACATACATTTCACGTACAATGTACATCATGTCCGACGACATCACATTTGAACTCTCCTCCGTAGTAGATCCGCCGGCATTCACAACATGGACATCTTATGTTGACGCAGAATCATTCTCCTATAGTGAAATCGCCGCGGACTCTAACATAGACTCCCCCACATTAGATATGTCCACCGTATATTATGGAATGTCCAATGTATAATCAGAGAAGGACACCCTATAATGAGTCTCATGTATGCACAAAATGTGGACCATGTGGACAAGCCCATTGAACCCCTCTGGGTTCGCACTGAATCGGCGGAGGCATACACTATGGCCACTCCCGCAAAGACTGTTCGCGCCGCTCCCCCACCGGTCTCGGCTTTGGCCAAAGGCCTGGAGACTCCCGCCGACCGCTATCACGGCCTCGGTCTGATTGGCGGCAACACTAGCAGCCGTATGATGGGCAATCCCCAGGATATTGAGAGCGAACTTCGTGGCCTCACCCGTCCTATTTCTAAGGTGAATGAACGGAAGTATGTACCCGCCGCTGACAAGTCGCAAGTACAAATCCATAACTTCAAATACAACATGGCAATTGACACCCGCATTGCCCCCACCAAGGAATGCCAGATGTGGGCCTACCCTGCCACCTACGCTCCCCAGCCACTTGTCAAGGAAACTTGCGGCGCTCCCCACCGTTACTAAACTACGACCGAGCATATATACACACTAACATCATTCCTGCTGCCCTAAGGGCATCCTTGCGGTGCAAGGTAGTGTAGACTCTGAATTTACACTATAGGGAATATTTATTCCATTCCTAATGATTCTTTAATAGCACGTCCAATTGTTCGCTTTGTTGGTAATTTAGAAAAATCATATGTAATATCATTATCAAAATATTTATAATTCTTTGTTGTAAAACTTCCAGTTTTATATGTTTCAACCCACCCTTTAAAATTAGTATCATAACAAAGATCATCTTTAATCATATTATAAAGTTTTGGATCCCGCAACTGAACACCATATTTATTTTGTAAATTAATTACATTATTTTCTGTACCACTAACTGGTAAAACATAAATAATATTATCAGGAATTGTTTGTTTTTCAGGAAATCGTTCCCATGGAGTTTTATCAATAATGGTTCTTCTCTCAAATTCTTCCATTACATCCCAATCATTTGTATAAGGTCGTTTTACATCCTCACCACCTGGACGAATTTTATATACATCATAGATTGGTTTTACTAGGGACATTTTTTTACTAAACAATTCTTTATTTTAAATCTTTAGGTCATTCCTATAGTGTAGACTCTGAATTTACACTATAGAGTAGTTTATTTACTATTCTTTTTCACACCCCCATTAGCAGGAATATGGATTGTCCCATACAACAGGCCCTGACTCGGCCGAAGTTTGATACATTTCACCAAATGGATGATATGCGAATTACATCTTATGCTCTACGCTATCAACTGAATCCCCCCGAGGCTTCATGTCCCTCCGTCTATCCCGTGGAACCGACGACCCGCCTCCAGAGCATGGGCAACAGCTGGGTCTCAGGCCAATGGCGCACCGATGTGGAGAGCGACCTCCGCGGCATCAACCGCCTCGGCTCCCGTGTCCGCGAGGAGAAGGCACAATATAACCCTGAAGTGAATAAGTTCAATAACATTCCCCTGGATCACGGTCGCGACCAGCACAATCCCCAGGTCTTCAACCGTATTGTCAACCCACCCAGTACCGGCCGCGCCTCTGGCTGGAACCGATGGGACTCGCTCTTCCACGACCCCCAGGCCAACTTTGAACAGCCCTTTGACTTCTTCATCCCCTCCAAACTCATGGACAAGGAGCGCTGCGCGGCGGCGGTCAAGCGCCCAGCCGAGGCGCCACGCACGACTCAGGCAGTTCCAATTATGCAGTAGGCTGAATGGAATACGAAGATAAACAACTAAAACAATTCCTATAGTGTAGCACTGTAGGAATTATTTCTTTATTAATTTCGCAACATTGTATTTTTCAACAAAATACAATATATGTTCTTTTCGAATGCCTTTTTCACACCCATGCCATGTTCCTGGGTCAAAACCGTCGGCATATTTCTCATAACATTTGTCTAGTTTTGAAAATGATTCCTTGAATTTCTCTTCGCACATGGCGGACGGAATAGGCGCATCGGCCAAATCGTGGCGACGCTTCTCTAACATACATTTATCATAGTCTTTCAAATCCATTACCTATAGTGTTTTCACTATAGGGTATGCTTATTGGTATATTTAGGTTATTTTCTTGTATTCTTTTTACATCGGCCATAAACAGGATTACTTCACTATGGAAGTCGCGGCATTTGCAGGATTAGCGGGTATAGGGTACGCCTTGTCCCGGTTAACAGGAAAAAAAGAAGAAGGTTTCCAAACACAAGGGCCGACATTCCAGAACTTCCTAAAAGCGGACTCTGGCACTGTCGCACGAAAATCGGTTCCTGGCACGGAATGGGATACCACCGTCCAAGGCGCAACCTTCCAGAGTCGCGGCGGGTCAGCTGCGGAACTGGACATGATGTACCAGACCCCAGGCGGCAATTCCTATAGATCAGAACCCTCGCCTGGACCCTATGGTATGCCCGTAAGCTTTGCTACACAAGTTCCCACTACAGGCGCTTTTATGAGCCCTCTTGAAGATGCCACAGCGCAAGTGAATTTCAAGAGCACCGGCGACGGCTCCGCCGAATATTTGGACGATGATTATGTGTCTCCTCTTAGCGGTCAGCGAATTTCAAAGGCGGACTTCAAACATAACAACATGCAGCCTTTCTATAAGGGCCGCGAACCCCATCAGAACATGCGCGCGAATGCGTACGAAAGCCAGATTGATTCACTTAACGGAACCGGCTCTACTGTTCTGCGCAAACAGGAAGTGGAGAGCTTCTTTGATACCCAAAAGCCGTTCGGCAACCCTAACGGCCTGGAATCGGTGACGGACTTCTATCAGAGCCGTGTGGAGGCGCCACGCAACCGTGCCGGCGAACGGCCCTTTGAACCGACCCGTGTTGGCCCTGGTGTCGCCGAAGGATATGGCACCGCCGGTTCAGGTGGCTTCCAGCAGTTTGAAGTCAACGAGGTCATTCGTAAGGCGGCCCAGAGCAACCTGGATATTTACCGTACCGTGGATAATGCAAAGACCTCCTACTACAACCCTGTCATTCCTGGTGCGCACATGGTCGGCAAGGCGTCTGATAACCCTGGAGAGGTCCATAAGAACCGCCCAGACCGTTTCTACATTAACGAGAACAATGAGCGCGTCTTCAGTGGCGGTGCGGACTCCGTCTTCAAGGAAATGAATCGTGCCATTCAGGTCTTGCCAGATACGAACCGCCAGGACACCACTGTTGAATATACTGGTACCGCGGCATCCACCGATACCTTCACCTCCTATACCACCGGCTCCTATCGTGTACCCAATACGAAACAATACGAGAGCGACGGCTTCCGTAATGCCGACATGCAGGGCTACTATACTCCCTACGTGGATGGTCAGGAGGCGGACTATGGTCGTTCTTCTTATGAAAACCGACCCAATGAGCGCACGGCCACAGGCTCACGTACTATGGCAATCAACTTGTCGCCGGCGGAATCAGGCCAGGTAATTACTCCCTATGTGGATGACGCCCGTCCAACCCGCCGTGTAGAGATTGAACAGGCCTCGCGCCAAATTGGCCCCGCCGCCGGCTACGCGGGCGGTGCTCCCTCCGTGACTGTATGGGACCCCAATAATGTGGCCCGTACGACTGTCAAGGAAACTACTAGTAAGTGGGACTACTTCGGCCCAGGTATGGCGGCGAACCTCCCCAATAAGCTTAAGGTCTATGACCCCGCCGATATTCCTCGTACAACCCAGAAGATTCAGCTCTCCAACAATTCCTATTATGGAAACAGCGCCGATGCCGGTCAGGGACAATACCAACAGGACGCGGCACGGGCATCTCGTCTCAATGAATCTAAACAGAAGCTGGCGCAGATGCGTAAGCCGATTGCTGGCAACGGTGGTACCCAGATTTTCCAGGCGAACGTGAACCCCAACTACAAGAAGATTTACACCGACAGTTATAACAACCGCACTTTTGTTGCTAACCGAGCCACAGAGACCGGCCCTGGTGTATCGGATGTTGGCACTGTCAAGTTCCGCGCACCTCTTCGTCTGGACATGAGCCGTGAACGCTTTGACGCTTCCATGGTCTCGGCCCTCAATAGCAATCCTTACAACCACAATATTAGTGGCGGTCAGGCCGCTGTGGGCGGTGTCCCAGGGTCTGCGACGGTGCCAGTTTTTTAAGAGAATAAATTGTTAATCAAACATTAAGATAATCCCTATAGTGTAGCACTATAGGGATTGTTTCTGGTCTAACATCGGGTCAGAGAAGCGGTTGATGTACATCAGATTTCAATGTTCAATGTCCAACATCAGTTTTTGACATACATCGGTTTTCAATGTTCAAAACCAAATCCAATGTCTGGAACATCCGATGTTCCCAAAAACGAATGTTGCTAAAATCCAATGTACATCAACATCATATCTCCCCCCTGACCCCAACCTAAACCCAAATCAACCAATCCCTACAGTGTAAATCATTATGAAACTCGCCTGGCTTGTCTCTGGACCCGCAGGATGTGGAAAATCTTCATGGATTCGTCGTCGTGCCAAGGAAAAGGGTGCACGCCTCCTACGCCACTGTGTCCGTACAGACCGTTCCCTGCGCCAAGGCCGTCCCCTCCTCTTTAGTCAACATCGTTCTGCCGAACCGACCCTCATTTGGCTAGAGGGGGCCGATACTCTTACCATGGACGCTCAGGCCTTCTTGCGCCGTATCCTGGAAACCGCGGGACCGAGCGTGGAATTTGCCCTGGAAGTGCGCGATGAATCCACTATGAGTCCTCCCCTCATTTCACGGTGCCAGCGCCATGTCATGGAGCCGACAAGTTATCGTAAACTCGCCCTCCTGGAAACACTAGAGAAACGTGGCTACGCTGATATTCGCAAAGTCTATACACAGAATGCGCAGCGGTCGGCGGCATGGACACCAGGAAACAATCCTACAGTGAATATCCTACAAGCGCGTGCTGCGGGTCTTGACCCCGAACAAATCCTTCATAATACTCTTAAGACCGCACCATTGGAACTCCAGTTAGAAACGTACAAACGATTCGGTGAGGGAATCAGCCCCTGGATTCTACTGAGTCATGTCATACTGCGTTCTGCGGTAGAAAAAGCATGTCCCAAGGAACCATAGAATGGACGATTTATATGACGGCGGCGCGAGCGTCTATAATCAAGCGAAAGATGAATATACAAAACAGCTGGTACTTTACTTGACACCGGCAATTTTCACGTTCTTTATGAAGGTCTTTAAGCAGGCACTAGAGGATAGTATGATTTCTGGTCGCAGCCCCCTGGTCCGCTTTCAGGAATTTATTCGTGCCGTGCCAGAGTGGAACATTGATAAAGTGGTCCGCGAAACGGCCTCGGTCATTGCCGACTCCAAGTGTGACTACCTGGAGGAACTTCTCAGCGCGGTCTTCATTGCGCATACAAAGGTCCTCACCGCGATTCGGCCCAACAGCGGAAAGAATATGAAGGTCCAGATTGTCGTGCCGAAGCTGGACCACTATGTCCATCGCGCACTCAGCGACTGCAGCCGTATTCTCTATAAATGGACCTACCTCTTCCAACATGACCTAAGCCCTATAGAGAAGCAGAAGAACTACCGTGCAATTGAAATCCAGATTAGTGAAGGGATTCTCCAGGCGATTCGCGGACTCTTACCGGTCAAGAATATTCTCAAGGACTGCCTTGCGAAGGATGCCGAGGAACCAGAGGCGGATGGAGATGATAGTGATAGCGACGACGACATTGTTCCTATAGTGAAAAAGGCGGACGATAAATCTGGCGATAACTCTGGCGACAAGCCAGAACCAACACCGGTTGCTTCGCTAACAGAAACTAAGACTGTCGCCGCTCCTACCCAGGATGTTGCCGTGGAAAAACTGGAGGAAGTAGCCCATGTTGACGCTGAAAAAGGCACTGTAGATGTTCCCGCCGGTTCCACTGCCGATATGAGCGGCAATGACAAGGTCTTCACTGGGAAAGAATCCAAGGAAATTGCTGTGGAAAAAGTGGACTCGGCTGCAATCATTGAAAATATTCCTATAGTGCCAACCATTAAGGTTTCCAAGGAGGAATCGGCCGGTCCAGAGGATGAAAAGAAGGAAGAGTCTACAAATGAAAAGACAGACGAAGGAACTCCCTCCGTTTCTTTCAGCGATTATGATCAGGTTTATACGCCTTTCACAAGTGGCGGTGGAAAAACCAGTCTTACCTATGCACCCAAAACTGAAGATGACGACTTTGAAGTAGACATTATAGGGGATGCAACTAGCGAACTCTCAGATGTAGAAGACCTGGACTTCGCACCCGTCGCTGTTGGTGGCCTGACTGAGGATGATTATGAAGTTATGTAAGCCATGTAAGCCATGTAAGCCATGTAAGAAAAAAATCCCTATAGTGCAACTCATAATTTACACTATAGGAAATACCCCTCCCCACCGCGGTCAAAAAAGCCGATTTATTGCGGTGCGCGTCAAACAGATATGGAAGCAGCCGGTCTACCCCTGGAAAGCGGTTCGTTTTGGCTAAGTATAGTTGCCATTGCGGTCATCGTCGCCGCAGTCAGTGCCTTTTTCCAGATGCAAGCCGCGGAAGGAAAGGCCTCCACATTTGAACCCAAGACCCTCGCCCGCGATGGACTCCTCGGTGCGATTGTAGGTGCTTTAGGTTGGGTTCTCGTCCCCGATTCTATGAATCATATGCTCCAGAACTTCGCCTCTGGTTCAGCCTCCGCCGGCGCAGCATCAGGCTTTGGCACAGTCGCAGAACATGCTGCAAAATCCGTCCACTGGGCCGAGCCTGAACTACACCTCGGCAATCCTGATTTCTAAATAAATCATAATACCGAAATAATTCCTATAGTGTAGCACTATAGTAATTGTGTTTAGAGGATTTAAATAATAAAATATACCGTATAATTAATGAGCTCTTCTGGGGAATACACACAGCTCAAAAACAGCTTCGCAATTGTGTGTTCCCTATGTTCACGATGTACAACAAAAGGGTGTACTGACTGCGGTGGTGGTGGTGGAGGCGGCGGTGGCGGCACCGGCTATACCGGTCCAACGGGTCCCGCAGGAGAAACATCCAATACAGGCGCGACGGGTCCACAGGGCCAGACCGGCCCCACCGGCCCAACCGGTGAACGAGGCCCTGAAGGGTTCGCATCAAATACAGGTGCAACAGGCCCAACTGGCCTTGATGGCGCGACCGGTGCAACCGGCCCAACGGGACCCACTGGTGTGCAGGGCTTAAAGGGCGACACCGGTCCCTCCGCCGTTGTTGGTCCCCTCCCAACCGCCGGCTACTATTTGTCGGCGAATCAGACCAAGACACAAAATGCGGAATTTATTCTTATTTGGGACACCATTGACATCTCCAATACACAAGGTCCCTTCTCCGCAACATATAACACCAGCACCGGTTCCTTGCGCAACAATACCACCAATCCTCTTACAATCCATATAACCTACGAAATTGATACGGATCTTGTCAACTCGCCATGTGAATGGCTCGCATACATTGATAATCTGAACCCAGGCGTATCGGACCATCTTTGGATGTCAGATATCAACCGAGTTGAACAAACCAATTCCTATAGTGCAATTATCGTATTAAAACCTGGTGAAGTTATCTATGTCCGCGCCGTAATTGATAGTGCCCCCGCCAATTTCAATATTTTAGCCCGCACCACACGCGTCCTCTTTACCCAACTGGACTATGTTATGGGCCCCACCGGTTTCACTGGCGCGACTGGCGCAACTGGTCCAATTGGCACCGGCCCTACAGGCGAGAAAGGTGATATTGGTGCAACGGGTGCAACCGGCGCTACTGGACAAGCTGGTGCAGATGGTACCGGCCCAACGGGTGCAACCGGCGCACCAGGAGACCGCTTCAATACATACACTATACCAGACATATCTCTCAATCCCTATAGTGGAAGTCCTTTGATATTTACTGTGGAACCAGGCTTAGCTTACATTATAGGGAATTCGGTTGTGGTCGTGGATGCTGTGAATCCTGTGAATCGGTTTGAGGCGACGGTCAATTCGTATGACAAGACCACGGGTCAAATTTCTTTATGGAATGTTGTGAATGTATATGGCACATACGGTTCAGTGAAGACGTATAATGTGAATCTGGATGGGATTGATGGACCAACCGGTGCTGTTGGTGCAACTGGGTCAGCCGGTGAAACTGGCGCTAGAGGTGATACTGGTCCTACTGGTGTGGATGGTGCTACTGGTACAACAGGCCCTACTGGATCAGCCGGTGAAACTGGCGCCAAGGGCGAGACTGGTGCGACTGGATCCATGGGTGAAACCGGTGCTAGAGGCGATACTGGGTCAGCCGGTGAAACCGGCGCCACTGGGTCGGCTGGTGAAACCGGTGCGACTGGTGCTGTAGGAGAGACTGGAGCTACTGGTCCTACTGGATCAGCCGGTGAAACCGGCGCCACTGGGTCAGCGGGTGAAACCGGTGCGACTGGTGCTGTAGGAGAGACTGGAGCTACTGGTCCTACTGGATCAGCCGGTGAAACCGGCGCGACTGGGTCCAAGGGCGAGACAGGAGCTACTGGCCCTACTGGATCCAAGGGTGAGACAGGGGCTACTGGCGCTACTGGCGCTACAGGTGCCCAAGGTGCAACTGGTGCCTATAATTCACTCATTCAGGAAGTTACCCAGGAACCAACCGGTCACCAAGTCCGTCTTGCATCTGATATTTCCTTCAACTATGCCACTCGTGAATTCACTATTCAACCTGCGTCAGGATACAGCTCCTATAATGTATGGGTTGCCGGCAACGTCTTCACAAAATCAGCCCCTTTGACTACCACTATAGGAAGTACAACTGGTCTCTATTACATCTTCTTTGATACATCAGGCAATCTTGGCAATCAATTCAACACTTTCTTCATCTGGGACGCCCAGGCACCTACCGCCTACGTATACTACAATGCAACCCATCCAGCCGAGTCCATGTTCTTTGATGAGCGCCACGGAATCACAATGGACTGGGCCACACACGAATATCTACACCGCACTAGAGGCGCAGCCATTGCAAACGGCTTAGCAGTCAGTCTCTATGCCACCCAAACCGGTTCCTCCGCCGACGACGGTAAGGTAAATGTCTCTAACGGCACTTTCTTTGATGAAGACCTCCAGGTAGACCTCCCAAGTGCCGGCGTCTGGAATCAGCAAATCAACGGCCCTGGCCTCTTCCCAGTCGTATACTTGAACGGCGGCGGTGAATGGCGGAAGAGTACGGCATCTCAGTATCCAGTCTTATATGGAACATACCCCAAATACAATCTTTTGACTGGAAGCACTTGGTCCACCACGGATGGTACGAATGGTAAATATCTCATCTACTGGATTGCGGCAACCAACATGGTAACTACACCGGTAATTTCCGTGATGGGTCAGACGGATTACCCAAGTCTCACCGCCGCCCAACTCGCAGAATGGACGGACCTCACTCTCACAGGATTCCCTATAGTGGAATTCCGTCCGCTCGCCCGTGTGATTTACGAATTGAAAAATTCATATAATACACCAAATCCATTTGGGGCAATTATTGTGGAAGTGAAAGATATTCGCACTATAGGATTGGTGAGTGGTGGGGCAGCTGGGGAACAAGGTGCGACTGGCCCTACTGGATCAGCCGGCGCAACTGGCGCAACTGGCGCTACAGGACCGACGGGTCCATGCTGCACAGGTCCTACTGGGTCAACTGGTGAAACCGGTGCTACTGGGTCAGCCGGTGAAACTGGAGCAACAGGTCCTACAGGTCAGCAAGGTGATACTGGTGCCACAGGTGCCCAAGGTCCAACTGGTACCCAGGGTCTTGCTGGCACATCAGGCGGTCTCGTATATTATTTTGACCTGTCCCAAAACACGACGAGTACTGACTTATCAGGTACACTCCTGAATACACCCATTCTTACAACCCAGACATCCACAACACAAACAATCAGTGGTCTCAACCAACTGGTTGCCCGCTTCACGACCCCAGCCGCTACAATTGTGGAACCGGTCATTCCAGGTGGCATGTGGAATATCAATATGTACGCCGCTGCCGGTACAACCAATGCCGGCATCTCCATGTATTTCAAAATCTATGTCACGGATGCCTCTGGTATAAATGAAACTCTCCTCGCGGACGGTTTCCAGAATACAATTACTGTGAATACAAATATTAGTCAGGATTATCCATCGGATCTTTATGTAAATCCAACGGAGATTCCCTATAGTGAATCCCGTATTCGTATCTATGTATATGCCTCCAAATCAACTGGGAGTTCAGCTCTTACAATTTATACACGAAACGGCACACAATCAAATGTGAAGACCTCATTTAGTGTTCCTGGTGCAACAGGACCCACAGGTGAAACCGGTGCAACTGGCCCTACTGGATCCCAAGGCGAGACAGGAGCTACTGGATCAGCCGGTGAAACCGGTGCAACTGGCCCTACTGGTGCTGTAGGTGAGACAGGAGCTACTGGATCAGCTGGTACAACCGGCGCTACAGGCACCCAAGGTGCTACTGGCCCCACAGGTGCTACTGGCCCTTTCATTAGCAATCTTCAACGCTCCGCCGGTTCCCCAACTGTCTTCTCAACCACTTCCTATAGATTAAACACTACAGGAGATGCTCTTACTGCGCGTGAGGCATTCAATTATGGAACAACGGGTCTAATTCTTCAAGTTGCAAATGTGACCCGTACTGTTGCTGGAGAAAGTTTTGAAATTGGTTTGCGAAACCAGAGCAGTCAAACAGTGCGACTTGTTTTTCAATATGATACTGGTCCCAACTTTCCAGTGATTCTTGTCTTTGTGGGTGGGTCAGTCGCAATGGCAGTTGGGAATTACAGTGCAACGGCCATCTATACACTGATTTGCGACGGTACTTTCGCCCGTTTTTACCAAGATGGAAGTGAAATTTTTGGTAATCCTCAACAGATTCCATTTTCTTTTACTCGTACATTCTTTGCAAATAATATTTTCACACTTTATTCAAGTGCAACATCTATTTCTTCACCAAAAACAGTTGGTCGTGCTTTCTATTATCCTACTGGCCTTCTTGGTGCAACAGGATTTACAGGTGCTACTGGAAGAACAGGTCCTACTGGTTCCGGTGGTGCCACTGGCTCCCCTGGTGTTACAGGTCCTACTGGATCGGTTGGTGCTACTGGATCAGCAGGTGAAACTGGTGCAACCGGCTCTAAAGGTGATACTGGTGTCACAGGACCAACCGGTTATCCAGGTTTCGGCACGATGATGGTCTGGAATGCCGGCGATCCTACAATCCCAGGCGACCTAAGTGGATGGGGAAATACATTGACATTCAATGAGCAAAGTCTGTATGGACCGGCTACAAGTTTCTTCGCATCCCTTTCTTCTATATACTATTGGCAAACAACATATTTGAACGTTACGGATTCAGCCGGCGCGTATTGCACTATAGGTGTGTCTTCTGTGTCTTACTCCTCTGGTGTATATACGGTCGGCGGCGGTCTGGTCGTCCAGAATGGTCCGGCCTATTTTACTGGAACATGCCATGTTAGCTACTACATAAATACGGCGTCAACTGGCGCGACCGGTTTGGCAGGTGAAACCGGTGCCACTGGGGCAATAGGTCCAACTGGCTCGGCGGGTGAAACAGGCGCCACTGGCCCAACTGGCTATGTTGGTGTGGATGGTGCGACTGGTGCCACTGGTCCAACTGGCACACAAGGCCAAACAGGTCCCACAGGCCCAACCCTCGCAATACAAGGAGTTGGCACCGGCACCATTCTCCTCACCGACGGCTCAAATAACATCTACACCAATCCTATAGTGCGAGTCTATGAGGGCCCCACTGGAACCGTGGAAGTGTCTGGAAATGTCATTCCCTCCGCAGATGACATCTACACGCTCGGTCTCCCAGACAAACGGTGGAATCATCTCTATGTCGGCCCAGGGTCTATCACTATAGGAGGTGCGAATGTGTCGGCGGATGGGTCTGGGAATGTGCTCTTGAATAAGGGCCTCAAGGCGACCGCGCTGGCCTTATATGGCTATGACGGCTCTGGTTCTTATCAGCTTGGTGTGGATGCAACCAATAATTTCTTTATTGGCCAATACGATAATTCAAATAATCTCTTGGGCTATGTGTCCCTCACAGGTCCAACTGGTTCAGTCGGCGCAATAGGTGCAACAGGCCCTACAGGTCCGACTGGTGCCCCCTCCACAACTACAGGCCCCACCGGCCCAGCCGGTGCAAACGGCCAGTCAGGCGGCCTCACATTTTTCCTGGATACGGCTGGCGGCTCACCCACCATCTCAACAAGTATTTCTGGCGAGCTTCTGACAATTCCCAATCAGGGAACACAGACAACCATTACATATACGTCCACTGGCGCACAGACAATTACAATGGCCTCATTCCTCACCCCCACAACCCAACAAGTATCCCCTATAGTGGGAGGCTTATGGAACATGGATTTGTATGGCTTTGCAAGTAATACTGGTTCTGCATACTATTTCAGCGTCTTTTCTGTTGACGCGGACGGTTCTGGAAATAAGACCGCAATTGCAACTGGTACTTCAGGACATGCGGTCAACATGCTTACAGTGGAAAGTGTTGTTCAAACGGATTTGTATGTGCCAACTACAAGTTTGGCGCCTGGAAAGCGTATTCTCATTGAAGTCTACGGGATTTTTGATAAAAATGCACAGCAAATGACACTCAAATTCCGCAACGGTACACTCAGCCACATTCATACAACCATCGTGGCGAACTTGCCAACCGGTCCTACAGGTCCTGCTGGTGCCGACTCTACTGTGACTGGACCTACAGGCTCCGCCGGTCCAGCCGGTTTCACGGGTACGACTGGTGCGGAAGGTAATACTGGTTCCACAGGACCTACAGGTCCAACTGGTGATACTGGACCCACTGGTTCTATAAGTGTATATGGTGTAAGCGTTGATACCGTTGGAATTATTCCACCATTTACGAACTCAAATACATTTGTAAACTCTACAAATACAACCTATATGCTTGGAACATACGATGTATCAGCGTCATCCTCACAAGGAGGTTATGAGCCATATAGAGCAGTAGACTTATCATTCGCCTCAACGGAATGGGCTGTCGATGGTGCTAACGCATCAACCGGTCCATTGTGGTGGTCTATTAAACTCCCAAGACCACGCTCTGTTGCTCAAGTTCAAATTACACGAAGATATACTGGTCCAATCTACGCATTTTTACGTAATTTCAATTTTCAGGCAAGTAATAATGGATTGAACTGGACCAACCTCATTACAAATATTACAGACCTGTCCAATGTATCAAATCCAGGCGGTATACTACGACTCAATGTGAATGATACAACATATACAGAGTACTCCAATTACCGCGTGTATCAGGATGTTTCCTCTGGTGTCAGTACACCTGGTATGTATTATTTCCAAATGTTTGGTTGGATGCAAACACCTTCTGTTCTGACAGGCCCTACTGGTTTTACAGGTCCAATTGGAACCGGCCCCACTGGCTCAACCGGTTCAACCGGCCCCACAGGACCCCAAGGCCAAGCCGGCAACCTCTTCAATACATCTACAACAGGCACCGTTACAATAACACCCACCCAAGGCGGCTCCGTTTCACTTACTGTAGCCTCAGGACTCTCTTACATTATAGGGAATTCGGTTGTTGTTGTCAGCACAGTCAGCAGTTCCAACCGGTTTGAAGGCACAGTCAACTCCTATAGTGCAATCACAGGGGCAATCACTATAGAGAATATTGTCAATATTCAAGGGTCATTTGGTTCCGCGGTCGTATACAATGTCAATCTTGACGGCATTGATGGACCGACGGGCCCAACAGGCTGGACAGGCCCACAGGGTATTCCTGGTACTGCCACCAATACAGGTGCGACGGGTCCTACTGGTCCCCAAGGAATAATTGGCCCAACTGGTACTGTGAGTTTGATTGGCATTACCGCGGATACCGGTCTCATTCCGCCATTATTTACATCCAATTCCTATACAAATTCAACAAACCCCAATTATATGCTTGGTACATACGATGTAAGTGCATCTTCTGTGAATAACACATCAACTACACAGGCGTGGCGTGCGGTGGATGCTTCTTTCTCAACTACAGAATGGGCTGTCACGGATGCAAATGCGTCCGCAGGAGATATGTGGTGGTGGGTGAGACTTCCAAGCCCGCGTTCGGTTGCGCAGTTTGAAATTTCTCGTCGTAATACTGCAACTGCATATGCATATTTACATAATTTCAACTTCCAAGGAGGAAATGATGGGGTTAATTGGACCAATCTTGTTTCAAACATTACGGACTTGTCTGGTCTACAGCCTGGACAAACAATTCGCATTAATGTGAATGACCCCACGCTTACAGAATATCGTTATTACCGTGTATACCAGAGTATTCCTCGTAATGTAAGTACCCCTGGTATGTTCTTTTTTCAACTCTATGGCTGGAAAAATCTCACAGCACTCTCTACTGGCCCCACCGGTCCTAGTGGGTTTACTGGTCCAACTGGTCCAACTGGTCCAACTGGTCCCAGTGGTCCCACTGGCTGGACGGGTCCAAGTATAACTGGTCCAACGGGTCCGCCAGGCGTGGGTTATTATCCAAGTGATTATATATGCCAGGGACGACTTGCAGAAAATGTTGATATAATATATAATATTAATACTCTTATTCCATTTATAGATGATTATGACCCGCAAAATTGGTGGAATCCCACACTGAAACGCTTCCAACCAACAATTGCCGGTTATTATAATATAACTCTTGCAGCATGGTGGGGTTTAGGTTCAACAACAAATGTTCAAAATAATATTCAAGGTCGTTTTATTGATTCAAGTGGGGCAGGTCCAAATACATTCATGATATCACAAGCAGAAGTAAATATAGTAACTGGCAATTCTCTTTGTGAAACAAAATTAATATATCTCAATGGAACAACTAATTATGTTGAGTTTACAGCATATACAGCAGATACTCTAAATCAAACACTACAATATGGTGGTACTACTCTTGGCTCTGGTACATGGTTTTCGGCCTCACTCCAAATGACTGGTAGCTTTACGGGTCCAAGTGGCCCAACTGGCCCATCATTCTCAGGCGGCACAGTCTCCTCCCTTACAGTCGCTGGTCCCACACAACTCCAACAAATTGGCGAAGTACTCAATTCAAAAACAGGTGCAACTGGTACCGTTGTACATGACTGGTCCACAGGCGCAATCTTCTACCATTCTTCCATTGCCGCAAACTTTACCGCAAATCTTACAAATCTTCCTACTACTGCACTCCGCACATATACACTTACACTTCTCCTGGAACAAGGCGCATCCCCCTATTATGCAAACGCCTTCCAGATTGATGGCTCTGCCCAAACCATCAACTGGGCCAATAACGCAACCCCAGCTCCAGGCGCAAACAAGAAGGAAATACAAACATTCACCATTATCAATAAAAGTGCAACAGGAACACCTTCATGGGTCGTACTCGGCGATTACGGTACATACGGATAAAGAATAACACATTCCTGCTGGCCTGAAAGTCCATCCCTGCACCGCAGAGTAGTGTAGCACTATAGGTAATGACTTGAGAATTATTATGATATATTTTGTAAACATATCATAATAGGTTATTAGTGGCCCCTGGACCCGAATGCCATTTCTAAGTAAAACAGGGAATTTCAATACAGGTCAACGTGGAAAAAGACGATTTCCTATTACAAATGGACTCGTCATACAACTTGACGCGCATAACTCCGCCAGTTATCCTGGCACTGGTACTTCCGTATATGATTTAACAAGTGGATTTACACATACATTAACGGATGGAGCCACTTTTACAACATTGAACGGCGTGAAAACATTTGATTGTACCTCCGCGAGTCGTCGTATACTTTGTAATGGAACGGGTCCGACCCTCCCAACATCTGGCTATACATATATAACATGGGCGCGAATTATATCAAGTTCTGCCGCTTGGAGAACATTATTACGAAGTTTACCAAATGACCATCCACTCCTTGTCCAAGTAAACACCGATAATTTGGGTTTTTTTGATAATGATGGCGCCGCTGCCTTTATTGATAGCACCTATGATATTACCCCTATTAAAGATACATGGGCTCAATACGCAATCGTTGCCGATAATGCGTCTACCATCTTTTATATTAACGGAACTCAGGTTGGGTCAATCGCATATGGCGCAGGAGGAAATACTCATAATGCATGGGGAGGTTGGCCAAATCAACCTTTTGGGTATGTCGCTAATTTATTCTATTATAACCGAAAACTCACACTCGCTGAAATCCAACAACAATATAACTTCTTGGTACCAAGATTTACATAATATCAGGCATTATGTTCTTAGAATCCATTTACAAAATAATCCCTATAGTGTTACACTATAGGGATTACTCTTACCCAACCAGTTTATGGCAACATGATGACCTTCCCAGGCAATGTACCCGCAACCTCAAACGCTTTCGTCCACTCCTTCCCAAACTGCTCCGCCGGCACACCGGCCACGGCATGTTCCGCCAGACCAATGTAAAGGCCGAATCCATCCCACCGTTCACATCCGTCCTCCGTCTCATAAATAGACCGCTTGTCTTTACCCACAACCCATGTCCAGAGCAAGTTGAAGAGAGGCGACGCCGATGTCCGCACAACCCAATCCTCTGAGCCATACAGCGACGGTTCCTTACTCAAGACCGCACCCCCCTCCACCCCCTCTGGATTCGTATAGAAGAGCGACCGCAACGCACTACAGGAAAACAACGCCAGATCAAAGGCACGGTTCGGCATACGCTGCGGCTCGTCATCGCATATCATCGGCCCAAAATTATACATGCCCGCTGCATCATTGGAATCATAATAATCACTGCTAATCATCTGGACCTTCCGCTCCGCACCCATGTAAATCGCACGGCCGAAGTCAATAATCTTCAATACCCGCCCATACGTCGGTACCCTATAGTGCTTTCCACTGGGACCCCATTTGTAATACAAGTATTCCTCGTCCGTCTTGCACCATAGAATATTGTTTGTATGAAGGTCATTATGTGTCAGGCCGAGCCGCTCCTGGAGAACCGCCAGTGCAGCCACAATCTGGAAAATCCAGGCGAGCCACTTGGTATCCCGCTCTGCCGATTCCTCTCCGCATTCCTCCAACTCCGCATCCAAGACACCATCTTGTGCCTCCAAGAATGTAATCAGAACTGGCATCTTGCGAAGAATTGCATAACAATTATATTTCTCCGTAAGCGATTCCTCTGATTCAGACCCACCATCCGCACTATAGGGTTTGTGGGAACGACCGTCTGGTGCGGCGTTGGGAGTCGGCAGCTCCGAGGCGGAACTCGCCACAGAAAAGGATGTGACACTCTCTAGATCAGCGGAGGCGAACATATTATTGTCAGCGGACCCTGATTCAACATAGACATCCACTTCATCCACGATATCCAAGTCCAGAGGGGCATCTTCTGCTTCATTGTTTTCATTATCTTCACCTTCTTCGTCATCCTCATCATCTTCATCATCGTCATCGTACGATGAAATCGTGGACGTGTCCGTTAGCGCATCATCATCTGGCCGAAATAGCTCCTCTAGCTCCTCTTTACTCAGCACTCGCCCGCCATCACGTTCCTCTAAACGAATGTCATACCAGCCGGCATCATAGTTTGCCCAAAACCAACGGCGGAAACGATAATTATCAAAATCGGCATCCATGTCATACTTGTATTCTTCCGCAAATGCTCGCACTGACCCCAGCCAGCCCACATAATGTGGCACACTGGCCTCAACTCCTATAGTGCTCGCATAATGATACGCAATAGCCTCTGTATAAGCCTTGTTATGATGGAATCGCAATGCTCCATGGCCGAACTTCCAGAATGTGGAGGACGGATTTTCTACATACCCTTCATGACTTTTCATGAAGTTCTGGGGGTCCAGAAGATGTACGGTCTTCATATACATGGGAATTGGCTCCGCTTTCTCCGCAACATGGAGTACGGAGTTGGAGACATCAATATGGCGAATTGTATAAGGCTCCGCAAGCGTCTCCCCCTTCTTTTTTGGATATAGATATCCCACTGCAGGATTCTCATCATTCAAACATGTGTATCCTGGAATTGTGTACGCAACGGAGGCCCGTACCGGTCGTGTCTTTAAAGCCGGACTTTTTATAATAGGCGCCGCTTTAGCCTGCGTTTTCTTTGGTGGCATTGTGGCCGAGAGTTCCTAACGACGGCTCCATGTTCCGCCGGCGCATAAATAAACGCACGAATCCCTATAGTGTATATTAATGGTATGGCCTAATACAAACACTATAGGGGTTGGTTTTTATGTCTGGGGGGGGCGATGTCTGATGGCAATGTCTAAGGAGCGATGTTTGAATATGCGTTCCCTCAACCCATAAAAGAAAAAATGAAACCTATTAAGTCAAACACAATCCTATGTCGCACATCAAAATGGACGCCCAGTCCGTAAAACTACGGAAATTCAACATGAAGGACGTCCAACAGGATTCCGTCGTCGTCTTTATTGGGAAACGTCGTACTGGTAAATCCACTCTCGTTCGCGACCTCCTCTGGCATCACCGCGACCTGCCCATGGGAACGGTCATCAGTGGTACAGAGGAATCCAACAGTTTCTACGGCTCCATTATTCCGCCGATGTTTATTCACGGTGAATACAGCCCGGCCGTCATTGCCAATTTCGTAAAGCGTCAGCAGCTCATTACAAAGAAAATTCGTGACACGACTGGTGTCGGTGTCACTCAGGCTGGGGCTGTCGTGCAGCGCGGCGGCTTGGACCCACGTTCCTTCTTAATTATGGATGACTGTCTCTACGATAACTCGTGGATTAACGATAAGAATATTCGCTACCTCTTCTTGAACGGTCGTCATCAAAAGGTCTTTTTCATTATTACTATGCAGTACCCGCTCGGTATTCCGCCAATTCTTCGTACAAACGTGGACTTTGTCTTCATCTTGCGCGAGAATTTCATCAACAATCGCAAACGTATCTTTGACAACTTCGGAGCGGCCTTCCCTAGTTTTGACTTCTTCTGCCAAATCATGAGTCAGTGTACCGAGAACTACGAATGTCTCGTGATTAATAACACGACTCGCTCCAATAAGCTGGAAGACATGATTTTCTGGTACAAGGCGGATATGCATCCCGAGTTCCGTATTGGTGCGCCGCAGTTCTGGCAGCACAATGCCGTCAATTACCGCGTCAAGGAGGAGGAGGACGTTAACCTCTATTCTGGCGAGGACCGCCGCCGCAATGCGCCGCTCATCCAGGTCCGTAAAGTCTAATAAGTTGGTTAATAAAATAATCCCTGTAGTTCAGACCCATGGAATTTAACTATAGGGATTATTTAGAATGAATTGGTTCATTATTGTTCTTGTAGTAATTATTGCGGTTCTTGCACTCACCGGTCAAGTCGCACAGGTTCGCGCAACTAAGAAAATGCTCCCGCCCCAATCATGTGGACGACAGCTGGATGGTCCTTGCCCCGTGGGAACAAAATGTGTTGCCGGCTTCTGTGCCGTCACGGATGAACCCAACTTACCACCAGTGGACCCCGTCAAGCCAAATGGCTCAGACCCAGTCTTTGATCCCTATGGTGAAGCTCCCAGTTTCTGTGCGGAGGGTCAGTGCTAACGCCTTTGGTCAGTGCTAACTAACCGCACACGGACCCACCTCACTCTATACGTTTTAGGAATGGAGTAGTTCCTCCATTACGCCCCACAACTTGATAACATGCATCGTCTCTTAGGTCGCGTAACTTTACACCATATTCTTGTTCATAAGGAGCGGAATAATATGCAAGGTCTCGTCGGTCATCTTCACTATAGTTCTCAAATATGGCGTATACTTGCGCATCTTCAGAGGACTTGCGGACCCAGACCTTCGCACTATACTGTCCAACAAATGGCAACCCTCCCTCAAAAAACCGAACCGTCGGCAAACCATGATATGCAGGTACGTCCCCTTCCACTTCTACATGGATTGTTCCCTTTGTACAATAAACACATAGAAGAGTATCTCCACTATAGGGAATGTAGTTATCAGTGACTTCTAGTACGATATCCCGTGCCTTCCCTTTTGACTTGAAGAATCCCTGACTATCAATTTCATATGTTTTTGTTTGCATTTTACGACAAGGGCCGGCAATGTTATATATAAATGATGCCAATTCTTTAACCCAATTAATCCCTATAGTGCAACATTATAGGGATTAGTTATAGTATTTTTGGCACACCTTTTTTCTAAAAAGGTGCCTATAGTGCTACACCATAGGGATTATCTAATTAGTTTGATATTAAAAACCATCACCACCGGCGTTCTTCTTCGCAGCCTGGGCCTGTGCCATCTTGCGCTGGAGAACAAGGTCACCAACTTCGTCAAACATGGAACCGCCGGCCGAAGTGGAGGATCCAATACCCGTTGCCGCAGAGGCACCGCCAGTAGAGGCGGAGGATTCAGTCCCCATAAGAGCGGCCGGCCCCCCTTCACGGAAAGCACCAGTATTACGAAGATGAGGATTACGACCGTAGAACTCTTCACGCTTCTCCTGATTCTCATTATAAGACTTCATGAGCTTGTTGAGCTCGTCGTTGGCATATTCCTGTTCCTTAATCTGACTGGGGCTCGGGTCCCATGGAATCCACTTCCCAACCGCGGCCATAAAGATATTATGGAGAGGGTCTTCCTTCTGCAGCTTCTTCGCACGCGCACCGGCCTCTTCGGCAGTAGGATAGGCTCCGCGCACCTTCAGACCACGCACTGAGGTCTGGAACTTGTTTGCTGCATAAAATTCGTCTTCCAGCTTTTCACGGTTCTTGTACATGAAGTTTTCATAGTCCTCCTTAATCTTAGACTTGTTGATTTCGGCGGCATTCTTCTTGACAAAATCACCATACATGGTCAGCGCATCGGCCACCTGGAGACGAGCCGCAAGAACAAGGTCGCCCTGCTCCTGGAGACCGGCGTTGTAGAGCTTGTCGGCCTCCTTCCCAAGACGTTCATTATAGGTGTTAAAAGTGGAGGCGAGGAAGTTCTCCAGGTTCTTCGTTTTCCATTCCACTTCGTAGTTCTTCAGGAAACGGTCAAAGAAGAAATGTTCCTTCTTGTCAAGCACGTTTTCAGGACTAATGAAACTCAGGAGGACAAAACGCTGACTGGGGATCTCACGGTCCTCATCCAGGAAGTCAGGATCAGCACTAGCGTTAGCGGATGCGGCGGCACTCATTTCTATAGTGTTCTAAGTGTTGAATACCTCCGGTCTTTACGCACTTTTTTTCTCGGCCCTGGGTATAAGGAATCAAATCAAAATGGACGGCGACGGATTTATCATGGAACTCCTCTACCGCGCAATTAAGTATCTCATTGAAGGTCTCGCTATTGCTGTTGCGGCCATTTTCATCCCCCGAAAGAGCCTCCCTATGGATGAGGTGATTACCCTTGCCGTCGTTGCGGCCGGTGTCTTCGCCATCCTGGACTTCTTCGCCCCCAGCATTGGCATGTCGGCCCGCAGCGGTGCCGGCTACGGTCTCGGCTTCAACCTTGTCGGCTTCCCTGGCGCCAAGCTCTAAACTAGGAGCGTAGCGCCGCTCCTAGGACCTTCACTTCTTAAGGTTTTACTATAGAAATAATTCAAATAATCATTTCTATAATTCATAAATCACTTGTCCCCCTTCACGAGTTCTCCATTCTGCCAATAAGTGTATGTTGGAGAGTATGTCCCATGTCCATCACGTTTGAAAATCTCTACACGGCGAGTGGGATAGCGCCGTGATGCTGTAATGGCGTCTGCCTCCTCCGTATACAGAAGCATGTCCTCCCACTCAAATCCGTCGCCAACTAACATATACAAGTATTCCATTTTAGAACTTATACATAAGTAGGGCCAATTCTTTATATCAAATCCAATAATCCCTATAGTGTAGTTCACAGGGTAGGATTTACAATGTCTACATGGGTATGTACATCGGTTTTGACATACATCGGACCAGAACATCAGGACAGCAGTCAGACATAGATTCTGTTTCAAAAACCCGATGTCCAAAAATCCGATGTACATACCCAACATCTGATGTATGTCAAATCCAAAGTAAACATTATAGGAATGTGTTTAACATCAATTCCTATAGTGTTCGGCTTATAGCCTCTCACACGCTCCCCTAAACGGTCGCTTTCAGTAAAACTGAAAGCCAGGGTCTACATCTGCTAGACCGTCGGAATAAACTGCCACCCCATGTCGGCACATATTTTCTCCCATGTCTTATCCTGTACGTACAGCTTGTCGCGATTCTTCAGCAGCTGGAGATTTTTCAGGAACGAATCCATTTCCAGGAGCTCACAGAACTTATACAGAACATACGGATAGGCCAGGAAATTCCGCCGGTCCTTAGGAATGTGCTTCTGGAACGAAGGCTGAATTTCACGGAACATGTGTCGCAGCTTCTCCTCCGTATCACGGTCAATAATCTGGGCCGATGTTCCATTCAGTCGGCTGAGAATGTAATTCGTATGGTCGTAGAGCTTATTCAGTTTCAACTTCTTCAATATCTCGCGCAGACGCTCATTCGTCAGCTTCGTCATGTCCACTACACGCTGCTTCTTCAGTTCCGCCTTAATTAGGTCAAAGGTTCCCTCGTCAATCGCGGTATTTTCTTTTGCCTGAAAATGCGCCAACAGTTCATTAAAATGATTAATCCGCTTATAGGCGTAATAAGAGGATTCGCATGGCGGGTCCTTATAAGATGGCCGGTCGCTATCAATCAGGATAAATTCACTATAGTTACACGCCGAGCAATACAACATGGAATCATTTACGGCAAAAATCATTTCCTTGCCGCATTCTGAACATGTGCCGAGTTCGTCCTCTAGCGCATTCGTCGTCTTCTTTACATATGCAGGATTGATTTTCTGGAGATATTTTTCCAGAAGTGTCTCGTTTTTTCCCTTTCCCTTCCCTTTCACATTCCAATCTGAAAGTGTTTCTGGTTCTTGGGTCGCTGGTTCAAGACGAACAGATTCATCTGCATTCCCTTTAGTGCTTGACCGTAACTCATCTTCTTGGAAACCGACTGTTGCTCCACCAACATATTCAGAGGCGTCTTTTGCGGATGCTTTTTGTAATGCGCTGAGTACATCCCCTGGTTTTGCTTTTACTTTCTTACTATAGGCACTCTTCTCACCCTTGGAAATTGCATTCTGCATTTCATAGTAGTCAAATAAGAGCGGCCCTGTTTTAAGAAAATAATCATATATGTTATCGTCACGTGTCTTTTCATCAATCAGTTTCTGAATTTTTTCTAGACGCAGTTCCAGTTGTCCGCGTACGATTTCATCAGTAGATTCCTCAATTTCCTCGGCAAGTGCTTCATATTCTTCCTGGAGTTCGCTTAAATCATTCTTTTCAGTGAGAATTTTCCGTACTTGAAATTGATGAATTGTGTCTAGAGTTGATTTTTCTTCATTGCCGGCCTTCTTTGCTTTTACAGCAGCGGAGTTACCGCTAACACCAGCGCCAGAGCCAGAGCCGGTGCTTGAGCCAGTGCCATTTGTCTTTTTCTTCGGTTCAGGAGCAGGTACACCAAATACACGTTTTGGCTTTGCTTCTGACATACTCGTGAGAGGAACTCTAACTACTTAGCACGCAAGTGCATTTAGGCCCTTCCATTCTTATTCTAAATGCGTGAATATATACTTATTCTTGAATGTCCCCGTCATCCATTTATGAAATCACAATTAAAACATACCCTATAGTGTAAATCAACGGAACGCACTATAGGAATGGGTTTCGAAATCCCGACTTTTGTATGTTTTTCCAGAATTTTTTCTGGGGGTAAGGTATAAAAGAAAAATGACTTCTGGTGGTTTAATGCAGCTCGTTGCATACGGTGCTCAGGATGTCTACCTCACTGGTAACCCCCAGATTACTTTCTTCAAGCAGGTGTACCGTCGCCACACCAACTTCGCCATGGAGTCCATTGAAAACCCTTTCAACGGTGCCCCTAACTTCGGCAAGAAGGTGACCTGCACCATCCAGCGTAACGGTGATCTCATCTACCGTATGTACCTCCAGGCCACCCTCCCCTCCGTGTCGGTTGCCTCTGATGCCTCTGGTACCCAGTTCCGCTGGCTCAACTGGCCTGGCCACAACCTCATCTCCTCCGTGGAGATTGAAATCGGTGGTCAGCGCATTGACAAGCACTACGGTGAATGGCTCCACCTCTGGAACGAGCTCACCCAGGAAGCCGGTAAGCAGGCTGGTTACGCCAAGATGGTCGGTAACGTCCCTGCCCTCGTCAACACCCTCGTCTACGGTGGGTCTGACTGCGACGCCGACTGTGGTGCTGGTATCCCCAACACCTCTGAAGAGTTCCTCAGCTGCTCCCCTGAGTACACCCTCTACATCCCCTTCCAGTTCTGGTTCAACCGCAACGCCGGCCTCGCCCTCCCTCTCATTGCCCTCCAGTACCACGAAGTTCGTATCAACCTCGAGTTCAACGAGCTCCGCAACATGTGCTGGGACTACGCCGTCTCTGGGCTCCACCCTGTGCGCGACCGTGTCGCCGCCACTGGCCTCGTCGCTGCCTCCCTCTACATTGACTACATCTACCTCGACACTGATGAACGTCGTAAGTTCGCCCAGGTCGCCCACGAGTACCTCATTGAGACCCTCCAGTTCACTGGCGGTGAATCCATCACTTCCAGCTCCAACAAGATCAAGCTCAACTTCAACCATCCTTGCAAGGAGCTCGTGTGGGTTGTCCAGCGTGATTCTTTCGTCTCCTGCTCTGATGCCATCATCAATGACTGGAAGGGGCAGCAGCCTTTCAACTTCTCTGATTTCTGGGACCGTGCCGTCCTGGAATCTGGTTACTCCGTGACCCGCGTTGAAGGTATGGCTGGTAAGAACCCTGTCGTCGCCGCCCTCCTCCAGCTCAACGGCCACGATCGTTTCTCCATCCGTGAGGGCCGCTACTTCAACGAAGTCCAGCCTTACCAGCACCACACCAACGTGCCTGCCACTGGTGTGAACGTCTACTCGTTCGCCCTCCAGCCTGAGCAGCACCAGCCCTCTGGTACCTGCAACTTCTCCCGTATTGACAATGCGGTCCTGCAGCTCACCATCTCCAACAACGCCGTCGGCACCAACGTCTCATCCACTGTTCGTGTCTACGCCACCAACTACAACGTCCTCCGTATCATGTCTGGTATGGGCGGTAAACTTTACTCAAGCTGACTCATTCAGCTTGTGCTATGCCGCCAAGAGTACTACGAAAAGGTAGTGCTAGTTTATATGGGTTTGTTAAAAAACAAACAAGCAACATTGTCAAATTGCGGGAAACTCGCGTTAGACACACAATACCGCCTTGGAACCGAAAGGTCAGTCCAAGCGCACCACAGGGAAACTTGTGGGTATGGTAAGAATTTGTGTGGTAGCGACAATCCGCAGCCAAGTCCTAAGGGCCTCAAACCTATGGATGCAGTTCAGAGACTAAATGGCAGTGGGCTTGCGACTCAAAAAGTCGCCAGCTTAAGATATAGTCCGTCCACCTGGAAACAGGGTCCACAAGAGGAATTTGATAACTTCCATATGGTTATCAAAGGAGAGCTTGTGGGGATTCAAACAATTGAGTCTGGGTCAAACGCTAGCCTACAGCTCTTAAACGAGTTGTGTGTTAAGTTTCACATTTTTACTAATTATTGTTTTATGTATTTAGTTAAAAATGTTTTTATAAAACATTTTTAATTTTTGCGACCCCTTAAAATTGAACCCAATCAAACAATACTTATAGTGTAAAGCTTATAGGTAAAAATGGAAGAACCTCCAATTCCTGAAGGATATACTATCCTAGAGCGAATCGCCGGCCATATTATCAAGCGCGCACCTGGTGCTGGCAACGAAGCAAACTGGGGCTACCGAGCGCAGGACCAAAATGGCTCCGAATGCGCACTCCTATATTGTAATCCTGGGGTATACACTATAGTGGATTTGGATGCGTTGGAAACTCTGGGTAAACATACATGGTGTATTATGAAAACTGGCTATCCAGGCGCACATATTACAATGGGCGAGAAACGTACTATGATTACGATGCATGCCTTCCTTATGAATCATAGCGGTCATGGGAAAGGACAGACATCGGTAGACCATATTAATCAAAATAAATTGGATAATCGTATGGCAAATTTGCGGCTCGCCTCTCAATCAGAACAAAATGCGAATCGTGGAAAAGTTTCTCGTAAATATAACGCACGTGAACTTCCAGAAGGATTGACACAGGAAGACTTGCCAAAGTTTATTGTATATTATAAGGAAAAGATTTATCCTATCACAGAAACAAATAAGGACAAGCGCCGCGAATTCTTCCGCGTGGAAAAACATCCCCTCCAAAACTTGAAAGCGGCGGAACCGGCGGCATACGCAGATACAATTAAAGTGAATTGGGCGACTTCAAAAGCGGATGCGAAAACAATTCCTGAAAAACTCGCGGAGGCAAAAGCCTATCTGGAATTCTTGAATACGATGTATGAGAGCGTGAAGAAGTAATCCCTACAGTGTCTCCCCACATCCCTCCCCTATGTATGTCTATACCCATGTATCATTTGGATGTTAGATGTAATGTTGCGGAGCAGGCTCAGCAGTTTTTCTTTTTCCACCGCCGGCTCTGCTTCAATGTATTCCGTAAGAATTTTTAGCACAGTGTAGCTTACTGTCAACGATTTCTTATCCTCATCCCACAACAAGTCCCCAATGTCTGAAACAACTTTGTTTTGTGCGTCCATGTTCTCTTTCCAAGAAAAAGAAAATGGAAGTTTAGGCGGTGCCTTACGTGTCTTACGAGTCGGCACATCCGTGCCTTATCCAAACAACGCCCGATTTTTCTTTGTACTCTCTGTCATTCCTACAGACGCGTCCAAGTCTTCTGGCCGTTCCAGAAAATACGCCAGCGTCTCCACACGACACATGTTGTAGAACGAACCCGCCGCATCCAGTTCCTTCTTTGCCTCCGCCGCAGGAATCGTCAAGTCGCTCTGCAGCCGAAAGTACCACACCGCCCGCTCCTCCATATGCGCCGCCCACCGTTCCTCCGCCGCCACGTCCTTGAAAATGAACCGAAGACCCCCATGGTCGCGCAACATACGGTAAATGTATGTCGTATTTACCTCCATGACAAAAACATCCCCCTCGTCCACTGAATTATAAGGCATGATTCCTCTATAGTGTAGGCTGTAGGTTGGCTTTAGGATGTATCCCAAAATTTAAATTATAGAGAATTTACCAACACCTGCGGGTCTAAGGTCCGGCCACTTTACGAAATGTAGTATAGAACTCATGGAATTGCCGAGTCCTCCTCCCGCTGGTTTCCGAGTGGAGTCGGTCGCCGAGACCTCGGCTGCCAATCCGGCCTACGCCGCCTACGACGAATCCACCAACATGCCATGTACTCTTCTCTACGCAAATCCAGGGGCATACATTATAGTGGATGCCGACATTGAACTCCCTGGGGCCGAACATAACCCGTCCTGGTTTTTCACATCCAATGGCTACGCCGCCGCACATTACGAGGGCCGAACACATCTTCTCCATCGTGCACTCCTGGACCTCAGTCCAGAGGAACATCGCGCCGTTATTCACATTAATGGCATCCACGCGGATTGCCGTCGTTCCAATCTTGGCTACGCTTCGCAGACCCAGCTGAACCGACGCCGACCGAAGTCCGCGGTGCGTAAACAGGATGCGAAACCGCTCCCCCCTGGCATTGTCCAGACGGACCTGCCCCGTTATGTCTCCTACTATCATGAAAAGTGCTACCCCTTCAGTCCAGAGAAGCCGCGGTATCGCGAGTTCTTCCGTATAGAACAGCATCCGCTACAGCTCGCCGTCGCCGCGGGCCTCGTTTCAGACGCTAGAGTACAACCCATTTACGCCTCCTCTAAGGCCGCCGCCGTGCCGATTCTGGAGAAACTCGCCCAGGCACAGGCCTACGCTGCATCCCTCAAAGAATGGATGGACGGCTATCCAGATCTGCTGGAACGCCTGGCGCATTATACGGCGGTACAACCGAAGGCGCCATCAAAGAAAAAGAAAGAAGAGAGGAATGAACAAGAAGCCCAAGAAGAAACACATTAAAACACACACACCTATAGTGCAAATTTCGGATTTTTGTCTTGGTAAAACTCTTATAAGATTTCCTGTATATATTTATAAATAATCCTTATAATTAAGCGTAATTATAAGGATTATTTGTGTTTCCGAACAAAAATTAATTGACTTAACACTATAGAAAATAGCAGGTGAATGTCGGTTGGGACTTTTTTACCTGTCAACCTTTCGGATTGTGTCTTATGGTTGGACGGGTCTGACCATAACGGCAAATTTTACAATTATGCCGTGGAAGTTGTAAATAATGTAACGAATGTAACACAATGGTTTGATAAATCGGGCCAAAATAACCATGCAATTTTACCCACAAGTGGTGTTGCAAATAATTTCACAGTAACAACTTCTAAACAAAATAATCGTTCGTTTTTAACTAGTACATCTTGGGGGCTCAGTTTAACAAATCCAACAGTCTTTCCTCAAGGATCTCCTGGGCAAACTGTTTTTATTGTATCAAGCCCTGCGAGAGGAAATAGTGGTATTCCATTTGGTTTTTCAGATGAAGTTCTCGGATTTAGTGATAATTTAGCATATATTAATTTCGGTTACAGTTCGCGTCTTACAATTAATACATCATCTACGACTGGAGTAACAACATCGTTTAGTGGAATTAATATTTATTCTGCTGTTGCAAATCGCAGTAATAATACAATCATTTTTAAAAATGGGAACACTTTATATACTAATCCATATAGTACAAATGCTGTACCTGGCCGCACTTTTTCAATTGGTCGTGGGACCTTTGGTTATACTGGTTCTGTATATGAAATAGTTGTATATAACCGGACTCTTACAACACAGGAACAACAAAAGGTTGAGGGCTACCTTGCATTTAAATGGGGATTACAAACCAGTTTACCCGCCGCACATACATTTAAATCCTCATTTCCAGCAAAAGAAGGCACGCTACAATTTACTTTACCACTCCGTAATATAATCGGGTTTACTGGTTCGGCGCTCACAGTTGATCCAGTAGAATTCACAAGTCAAGGAACAACCTATAGTGCTACTCTATTGAGAAATAATAATACTGTTAAAACTGTAAATAATTCATATACAGTTAGTCTTACAAACCTAACCAGTGCTGATGCAGGTACATATACATTTTCTCTTTCAGATGGAACAACTAGTATTACAAGTAGTTCATTTACAATTGAAATTGCTGACACCCCTTCTTCTTTAACACGTAATCTATCAACAAATGCATCATTTACAACATCTTCAATCCCATCTGCAACATATAGTTGGCTTTTAAATAATTCAGTAATTGCATCACAAACTGCACGCACGTATACAATTACTTCTACAACATCTAATTCATATGGTCGTTATAATGTTATAATTCGTAAAGATAATGTAAGTTGGACATCGCCGGATTTTTCCTTAGTACAAAATGATACACCAATAAACACAACTGTTGTAATTCCAAAAATGTCAGGTTATTTTATTGAATATCCAACAACTCTGACAAGTTCTTATGTTGCACCTACTAAACCTTATCAAGCAGTTAAAATATTTGATAATGGGGCTATTCTTTTTAGAGATTCGGCTTCCGCATATAATTTACTTTTAACTGAACCAGGATATATAAATAAAACAAGTCCAGATGGACTTGCATCACTTTATCTACTTCCAAGACCTAGAACACGTTCCGTTGCACCTGCTATAGCAAGTCCTACATATTTGCCCTTTTTATGGGATAAAATCGCAACTGATGCAAGTGGAACATATTTTGCAGTTCTTTGTAAAGGTACAATTGGAACTACAGCAGATAGACAGTTTATTGAAATTTATAAATTTACAGGCAGCGAAATTATTTATGTTCAACAAATATTGAATACTTCATCTCCTGTTTCAGAAACACTTGGCACAATGAGTTCAATTGCCATGTCATATGATGGTCAAATTCTCATTTGGGCGTGGGGTAGTTCAATATTTATATATAAGAAAAATGCTGGTCAAGATACATGGGGTTCTGGTTCAACTGCAACTATTATACCAACTTCCACCACAAGTTTTACTGCAACAAACTCAATACATCGTGTTACAACAAATCATAATGGGTCTATAATTTGTGCAAATCTTGGTACTCTTGAATGCGATATATTTACAAGTTCAAACTTATCAACTTGGACAAGAAATACCACCCTTAAAACATCTCTAAATACACTGATTCAAAGAAATGTTACATCAAGTCAAAATGTTTCAACATTGAAAAATGCAGATATGTTTACATCCTCAGATAGTTCATATATTCATTTTTTCTCTACGACAAATACATACACCATTACATTTAAATTTAATCCAACGACATTTACCGCTACATTCTTACATTCAAACAATAGTGGCACTATACCAAGTTTTTCAAAATCCGACTATTTTATCGTAAATAATACGGAAGCAGTCGTTAAAAAAATCCCTCCATTTTATATTCGTACAACAGTTACTTCTGGTACAAATCCTCCTCAGGGTGAAATTGCTACAAATGAAGGAAATTCAAGTACACGATATTTTCTTGACTATCGTAGTCAATACCAGCTAGCATTAACATCATCAACCCCTATAATGTTGCTTTCGGCAGATGGCCGGCGTATTTTTGTTCAAAATACAGGAAATGATAAAGATTTTTATATTGCTGATGTATCGTTTTCAATGACACCCTATATTCCCACTATAGGAAATACGAATGTTATATCTATAGGAAATCAAAATGAATTTACAACAACTGGAAGTTTCTTTTATATTGATAATATTATTAATAATATTTTAAAACAGACTGGTTATGGTGTAAATGGGATTTTACTACGTTTTGGTGATAATCGTTCAAATATTAATAATACATTAACAAAAGTAGGGGATTGGAGAGTCACCGCAAATAATACAACAACTGCTATAAATATGGCATCAACCACTTCCACGCAATATAGTATTAGTTCAAAACCATGGTATATTTATAGAAATCAAAATCCAGGTTCTACTACAACAGTTAATACAGGACAATATGTACAATTTAATTGTTTATCAACACAAGTGTTTAATTCGGAATTATTTGATACATCAAACTGCTTTATTGAATATAAATTATGGAATGGTCTTGGGAATGTAAATAATGTAACAGTAAATGGGAATGTTGTTATTATAGATAATGAGAATGATCCAAATCTTCCATTTAGTCCACAAACAGGAAAATTGAATATTTTTATTAATAATCTTCCTGATCTTCCTGATAGAATTGGTCGCATTATTACCCCACTTGCCCAGGCTGTATCAGGCACAAGTCCAACAAAATATAAAATTGTATATAATAAGAAGAAATATTCATTAAATCCACCGGTATTGACATTACAGGAAATGATACGACAATTTCGTCCAACGTCCTCAAAGGATATTCCTGTTACTTCAACAACACCATATGAAAATCGTCTTTATAAAGGTGGTTTTGCAATGCGCATTGATAATACGAATCCACGAATGACCGTATCATATGACATACGAAATGCAAATGGAACAACGAGTCGTTCAAATTGGATTGTTTTATCAAATACAAGTGGTGCGGCAACTTATTATTTCAAACAGGATTATAATTATTCATTCATAATGTATGGTAATACTAGTGCAACTACACCTTTTATTTCACTATGGAGTGGACAAAGAGGTACAAGTGGTGATAATATTATTGATTTTAGTGAAAACTCAAATGCAGCTGGGGGATTAAATAGTGGTCTACAGTCTGGTGATGCAGAACCGGCAAATGCTGGAACCGCAAAAGTTGTTCGTTCATTTTCTGGCGATGCAGCATATGATTTTATTGATGTTGTAGTTGCAAATAATATTAAACCTATTCTTAAAACAACTGGTCCCTATACAATTAAAAATTCTCTTGAGGAAGAAGAAGTGATTGATTCTTTTAATAGTGAAAGTGATATTAAATCCTTCTCTATACCAGATTTATTTTATGGTATTCCTAACAGCAATGGTGTGCGCGATCCTGCTAGTGCTACTATACGCGCAGGAACTTCAAATACATCAAATGTAGATGTATACGACCCTGATATTTCAGGTGATGAGCAAATATTTGGTATTGTTGTACGTTTAACCTCATCACTTTCAACAACAGAAGGAAAATGGCAATATACTACAAATGGAAATACATCAACACCATCATGGACGGACATGTATCGTGATGCAAACGATGCAAATAAATATTTACGTCTATGGAACTATAATAAAACAGATAATAAGGTCCGTATCCGTTTTAGACCCGCAACACGCGAAGAAACAGGATATGTATCCTTGCCATTCCAAGTCTACGATGGAAGTGATTTTATTCCCTATGAAGGTAATGTTCGTGGACAAGCTTTAACAACTATAGAAAGCACTTCATATACATTGGCAGATTCATGGATGCGAACATCATCTACATCATTAAGTACAAATACTGCACCAACATCAGGTTCTATACTTTCTAACGCAGTTACTGATACTATTGGAACATTGAGACTGAAAATAAAACACATTAACAATGCACCGTCAATTACCGCAAATAAAGTAATAACATCACTACCCTATAGATTTAATTCAGGGGAAGATATTAGTGCAAACTCCACAGGTTCATCACAATTTAGAATTACAAATAAAACAAATAACACACTATCTATTAACTTATCTGATATTGTAAATGATATAGGATTTACTGATGCAGATATTAATAGTCGCACAGGTATTGTAATTTCAAATTTAGATGTCAGTTCCGTTGCAACCGTTCAAGTTGAATATAATACAAAAGAAGTTGTTACTATACCAGGAAATAACAGTATTGCTATTACAAACGGCTTTCATCTTCCTGCCGGTCCACGCGCAAATGCACCTTATACACGAACAATTTCAAATACAAATCCAAATCTAACACACTGGTATGATTTTTCAGATCTTTCAACAATTTCACTCTCAGGTGAAAAGATTTCCGCAATTAATAATAAAGTAAATAACACGAATAGTCGACGACTAACACAAATAAATGATGGATTTAAACCTACTATAGTGCAAAAAGCTATTAATGGTTTCTCATGTGCACGTTTTAATCGCTTAAATTCTACATTCTTGGAAATATCAACATCAACTCCAGATGATAATATGGCAGCTACAATTGCATCAACAAATAGTTTTACAATACTTCTTGCAGAAAGACGATCATACGGACCTGCATCTGGAGATGTACCACTTATAGGTCACTCAAGTGGTACACAATATTTTACACTTACATACCGAAATCAAACAAATATTGTATTTGGTCAAGTTGGCTCAAATGAAGCAACTGCAACAAATACCGATGCAAACAATGAACTTACCTATAATGATGGCCGCGAACCTGTCCGCGTATGGCGTTTTGTCTTTCATAAAGAAAACAAAAATTATGACATATATCTCAATACAATCCGTATTGGTAGAAGAAATTTTTCAAGTGTACCACTAATTGCAACACAATACAAGAGCACAGCACCAGCAATAGGTCGTATATTCAATTCATTTTATGACGGTGATATGTGTGAAATAATGGTATTTAATAGCGGAGCAGTCTCCAATATAAGCACTATAGAGAATTACTTAATGTACAAATGGCAATCGGCATCATTGCTCATTCAACCAGTTGAAAATAAGACAACGGATATATCAATGAATATCTACGCCTGGGATCAATCAAATCGCCTGGAGCTTCAAAGTGCATATGGCTCCATATCTGCACGCGGAGGAATAACTCCCTATAGTGAAAACGGCGCACGGATTGTTCTGAAAATTCAAAAGTCTAATACATGCCCTGTCCTCTCAATGGACCCATCAGGAAATTCTTCTACCGTTGCCTCTCAATCTACCACAAATCAACTCGTATTTGATCTCGGAAAATTTGAAATGACAAATACTCGTTATGAAATTACAACGGAATCACTCTTTGTCAATACAATTAAAACAAAATATACGGATATAGATGCAGATAATGACAGAGGTCTCGCAATTACATCCGTTAATAGCACTATAGGTACATGGTATGCCGTGAAGCCTGATGGTACTACGGTTGATCTCACTTCCACGTCGCAGTCAAATGCATATCTTATGCGCTCTAGTCCCAATAATAAATTGCGCGTCGTTCTTCGGTCTAGCGATATATCCCTCAATAATTATTTCCATACGAGTGCAAAACCAGGCCGCCCTGGTTCTACGTTCTTTACTACAATCGGCTGGGATAATACAACACGAACAGGATTCTCCTATAGTGAATATACGTTTGTAAATGTTAATGAACCTGGTAGAACAGACGAATCTACATTTAGTGATCCAACAAAATCATTCCGCTTCAATATAGGTACACGCCCTTATATTACAAGTACGGTGGACCGCGATATGTTTGTATTTAATAGTGATGAAACAAAGACAACATTGCGTGTAAATAATTTCCAATCATCCTTCGTTACATCACAACCATCATCCTTATCAAGTACAAAACGTATTGATATTGCGGATTTTATTAACATCGGTTCAGGCGTATTACTCCAATATCGCACCACATCAAATCAACCATGGCAGGCACTTACACTCCCACTAAATACTCCACTCAACGGAAATTATGATATACGCATTGATCCGGCCGAAACACCATCCCTTGCAGCGATTAATGCAAAATCTTTCATTATTAATCTCACATTATACGATACCGCAACAAACTCCTATAGTGCAAATTATGGCTACTTTAACATTAATGTTGCTGAGGCAAATCTTCCTCCAAGTATTAGTATTAATACAGCCGCACCTCTAAGATCAAGAATTGATGATTTAAGCAGCACTACAATCAAATATGAAACAATATTCAATGACATTTTATCCAACTATCCTCTCCTCAATTTCGGTACTCTCACAAGTTCACTCGGTCCAATTGTATGGACAGATAATAACGTGAATAGTATTCTTAAAACTAAAGGCTTTGCCATGGAAATAATAAATAATCTCAACGGTACATTCTTTTATCAAGATTCAACCGATACAACATTTTATCCAATAGGATTTACTGATAATACATCACGTATACTCTTGAATTATAAGAATAATATTCGTTTTATTCCACAAAGAGGTACAAAGGGTAGCGCAACTATACGCCTATATGCATGGGACGGTGTGTCTGGTGAAAATAAGTCCACAATTATACGTAATCAAGATGGAACATATAATGGAGGTGCTTTTAGTTCAAGCTATATTACAGTGGAATTTCCAGTCATTCCACGAAATACGGCCCCTAAATTACTTGAACAAGAAAAAATATATGACCTCCCCATCCCACAAACGGATAATAATGACGACATTAGCGGTAATCTCATATCCGATTTCGTAAACAATGTTCTCGGTTTTGACTACGAAGAAGCCGATGCACAAAATACAAAAGGAATTGCACTCATCGGATCCAATACACAAAATCTCGGTGTATGGCAATATTCAACAAATAACGGCGCACTCTGGACAAATATATCTTCCACATTCACAAATAATAGCGCACTCCATTTACTGCCAACCGCTCGCATACGATTCCAATTCACAATAACAACCGGATTCAGACAATCCTATAGTGCATTACTACCAACACTCACATTTAGAGCATGGGACGGAACAAATGAACTTGCGAGTGGTTCAACCGCCCAGATTTTACAAACAGGCGATTTTGAAGCATATAGTTCAAACACCGCACTTATTCGTGGACCACTTACACACGTGAATCATGCACCTTCCTTAGCATTACAGAATATCCTATTAACTGACTCTGTGTCTGTAATAGACGTATACAATGTTAATGTGGATAATATTGTCAGTCAACTGGGTACTTCTTATATTGATACAGACTTATCGGATAATAAAGGCCTCATTCTTGTTGATATCTCATCCATTAACACCCGTGATTCAGCAAATATACTCGGTGTATGGAGCTATACAAATACGACTCTAAATAATGTTCAACAACGTATCAATGATTCTTCCCCAACAACAACACTCATGGTAGGCTCAAACACAAGTCTCCGTTTTAATCCTGAAACACTTTCAAAGGGTAAAACAACTCTCACATTTGCACTATATGATGGACAGGATAGAAGTACACAGACATTTAAATATGAACTCACAGTGACAGACGTCAATTATGCACCAACATTCAATTTGGATTCCGCGCTTGCAATCCAACCTTACGACATTTCCTATAATACTACACGTGTAATTACAGTACAGTCTATTCTAAATCAGATTCTACCATCCGATATTAATGAAAACACTTCCTATGGTCTCGTTTTTGATATTCAACGGCTCGCACAAATTGGGAAGTTTGAATACACAATCAATCCAAATGCATCATCGCCAATTTATACAGAAATTATTAATAGTCGTTTCGGCAATACCAACTCGGCACTCCATCTTCCATCCACCGCCGCAATTCGTTATACACCCGCCGCAAATGAAAACGTGTCATATTCTATTAACTGTATTCTCTGGGATAGAACGAATAATGGGTCTATCTTACAGTCAAATGGCTATGCTTCTGCCGTCTCAGACGTGCAAGGTGACCGCGGCGGATACACACCATATTCACTCAATTCATTTGGACTCGTTTTTAATAATAAACTCGTAAATTATGCACCAGTACTTAATAATCCATCTCCTATAGTGATTGACGTATCATCAATTTCATGTACAGACCTCTTGAGTAAACTTACATACACCGATGAAAATGCAAACGATTCGCGTGGCCTCGTTTTTATTGCAAATGATATATATGGAGGACATTTTGAATATAGCTTGGACGATGGTTCATCATGGACCTCATTCCCAACACTGAGCGAAACAAGTGGCTGGCATACAACAATTACCGCCACAGAATATATACGATATGTGAAAGACATAAATGTGGATGATACCGCGACTTTAACCGTTATTGCCTGGGATCGCACAAATACTACACCATCTGATACATGGCCGGCAATCGCACCCGTCCCAAATACCCGTGGAGGAAATACACCCTATAGTGCAAATACCGCAACATTCCAATTCAGTCAATCTCATATCAACACACGCCCTACCCTTGGAAATTCCGTAACAAGCACTATAGGATCGGTTCTTGGTACAAGTATCAACACAACTTGGGTACAAATTAACACACTCTTGCGCGACATTAGTGATGTAGATTTGGTTCTCCGCAAACGTGGAAATGTCCTACAAGTCCCAAATCCAAAACGCGGTATCGTCGTTACAGATGTAGAATCTCTCAAAGGCACATGGCAATGGTCTCTTTCAAATACGGCGCCAATTATAAATACAATCACCGGCCCATCTCAAACAAGTGCGCTTATCCTAGACTCTGCCACATACATTCGTTTCATACCAGCCCAGAATCGGACACAAACCGCCGCTCTCACCTATAGAGCATGGGATGGCACCGCCAGTTCAAATGGAAGAACCATTGATATTAGTGCCGGCGATTCACCAACGGCGAGTTTCAGTACAACCAGTGCAACAATTACAGCAAGTGTTGTCCATGTAAATGAGGCGCCGATTTTAACTGTCACAACAAACCCACTCGTAATTTACACCGCACTCGGCGATTCAACGGATACCGCCACTGATGCTGGTGTTAGTATAAAAGACCTCATTGACCACCTTGATGCAAGCGGCCTATATATTGATAATGATATTGTAAATAATATTGACCCCTCTGGAAATCGCGGCATTGCAATTACGCAGGCAAATGAGGGCACGTCCAATGGCACAGTGGAATATACAATAAATGGTGGTACAAACTGGACACAAATACCATCAAGCATCAGTACATCAAGCGCCCTCTTACTCACCTATAGTGCAACCAACCGAATCCGTCTACGGCCAAACATCAATGCATCAGGACTCTTCAAGAGAATTACATTCTTTGGCTGGGACACCTCCGATGGAGCAACGAATGGTTCATCAAAAAATATCACCAATATTTTGGGAGGATCGCAAGCATATAGTCTTACTAACTCATCCGTTGTTATTAACACCGCCTATATAAATCGCCGTCCCGTCCTCGGTAAAACAAGTACAACTGTAAACGTCGTGAATGGAGATAACACCAACAATTACGGTATTCCTGGAGTTGATCTCGTTGGAACCGCCCATCTCACCATTACGGACCGCGATACCCGTGATCTGAAAGGAATTGCCATTATTGGACAATCTATACCCGCCGATGCATCAGGCGTATTTGAATATAAGATGACCGCGAATGGGTCCTGGATACCGTTTACACTCACCGCCGGTAATGCGCTCTTCTTAAGTGTTCCTGCAAATGCAATCCCAACAAATACAAATTCATTTATCCGAAGTACAAACAGCATATTAAATGCCGATCCCTATAGTGCAGTCATTGGACCCCTCCTTCGGTTTAGACCTACACAGAATCCACTTGAGGATAAATCCGCCAGCCTTACACTATATGCATGGGATGGTACTCAAGGATCTGTGGGAATTGCCCCTTATGGTTCACTAACAACAAGTTTATCTATAAATACGGCCTCTGTTGTTTTCCCTATTGCAAGCATCAATTCATCTCCTACAATTAGTGCTATTCTTGACCCAACAAAAATTCGTACATTCCGTGCTGATAATAAATTAACACCACGTGGTGGGCAAACTTTGGGTATTACCGTAACACAAATATTAAATGATATGGGGTATACTGATGTTGGTGGTGCATTGCGTGGTATGGCGATTATAGATACTTCTACATTCTTTGGTGCGGTAGGAAATTGGTCTTATAAAATAGGAAATGGTCCCTGGACAAGATTTCCTCAGATTAGTTCCAGATCCGCGAGTGCATCAACACGACAAGTTTTCTTCATTGCTGAAACAACAAACGGCATCGCAAATCGTATCCGGTTTGATTCTACATCAAATTTCTCTGGTCTTCCAAGATTAACATTCTATGGTTGGGACCAGAGCGATCCACTCCCCACATCTTATAGCGGATCATTACGAACAATTGCAACAACGGGTCTATATGGAAATGGTAAGCCACTTAGTGCAAATGCCGGCATTTATAATGTACGAATAAATGCTATTCCGAAATAAATAAGTCTAATAAAAATCACCTTAATTCTTATTAGACCGTGTAAATTTCAACAAATATTTTATTACAAACCCAATAATAGAAAATTGAGTCCAGATGGCAGCTACATTAAGCGTAGCAAATTCTCTGGCCGGTACCACTGGAGGCTTTACACTGCCAACAGGATTTACATACCCGCATATTGTCCGTAATGTTCTTAACAATGGACGGCTTATTATACAGGATAATTCAGGAAATTCTCCTACAGTAAATGCAAGACTGTATGCCACCGCCGTTGCATACACGGCAAAAACAAACACGGGTGCGAATAATCCCCTTTACTTGCTTGATATAAATAGTGGCACACCTCCCTATAGTGCTACCGCAGGAACCGAACGGATTGCAGCATGGACTGATTACTCAAGTGGATATAACAAGGATGAGGATTACTATGTTGTTCTATGTCAGGCTGGTGGAAAACATTATTTACAGCCATTCAAACTCGGTACTACAACCGCTACAAATGCAACAGTACAACGTCTTGCATACATTTCGGATGCAAATGTAAATGCCGTTACAAGTTCTTTTGCATTTTCCTATAATGGGTCATATTTGTTCTGGCTTCTTGGTGATGCAAATAATACAATTAATGTATATAATCGTAGTGGCGATAATTTTACACTTGTTACAACATTAACAAGTAGCACCGCTCTTCGTTATGTATCCACAAATCATGACGGGTCATGGATATGTGGTACATGGGCATCTGAAAATACCAATGCTGGTCCATCTTTTACACTCTGGAGAACAAGTAATTTTACATCTTGGACTGCAGATGATCCGACTGATTCAACTAGCATAATATCAAAACTCTATAGTGAAATCTCTGGAAAATGGACGCCAGCAAATGCAAAATTACGTTATAATCTTTTTGCAGCGGATAATAATGAGTATTTTTATCTTTTTTGCAGAGATACAATTGGAGATTTTACAATGTTTGACTCGTCAAATACATTATCATTTTTTAATGATTATACACATACCAATAATATATTTTGTAAATCAGGGTATATTTTTTATAATAGCATTACTGGGGCTGTTTTTAGAATAAATCCTTATATTTTTCTCAGAGATAAAGATGCGTTGAATTTCATTTCAAGAACAGTTTCATTAGAATTGACTGCTTCAATTACTTTCGACAATCAAGATTCTATAAGGGTTAGAAGAAAATATACTTCACCTAACCCTTCAAGTGTTACTATTGTAGAAAGGGATAAGTCGAGTTATAACCAGACCCCTAAGACACAGGATGACATTCGTACGATTTATTATAATAATTCAGCACAATCTGTAACATTGCCATTTACAGAAGCTTATCCTTATACAACATGGTATGATAAAGAAATTCCTGGTACTTCTGCAAATTATTATAAGGTAACATATCAAAGAGTATCAATAAAAGAAACTGTAAATGTAACTTATAATGATGCAACTGTAACTAACGAGGATTCTACCTATGGAACAACTTCAATTAGTACTTCCGTTTATAACAGTGAAAAGAATTTATTAAGTCTTGATGGGAAAAAAATCGTTTTGTCTTCAAAATCATATCGTGTGGAAACTCTTGTAGATGATTCAAAATCGGTTATTTATAAAAGATCCAATAATAATTCAGTTATCCATACAGTATCATTTGATAGACGAAAAGTTAGTAAGGATACTATTACAGGCGGATTCCGTATTTTTAATTTAACAAATACATATGCACAAAATCTTACTGCATATATAGGAGCAGATATTGTAAAAACTACAACAATTTTGACCACTATAGATGAATCAACAGTTGCAACAACCGCACAAAAATTACAATTAAGACTTGCATTAGGTGCATCAAATGGCGGTATTCTTCTTCGTCTAAAAGCAAATGGGGGCAATCCACGTATACGAACAAGTGCATTTGGCGTCACACCTGTAACTTATACAGACCTTCCATATACCACTATAGGAAATTGGAAGTTTGATGTCACAGGTTCAGGCGGCGGTGCTGTCCAAACAGGTACCATTATTGAAGGTGTTGATAAACGCAATGAAACGACTTCAGATAAACTCATTATTGATACAAATCCATGGTATATTTTTAAAAGATCAAGTATTACTGCAAATACGGATCTATATCTGTATTTTGATATGAGCAATAACAATTTTGATAGTACGTCCAATAATCAACCTATGCTTTTAGAATATATATTATGGAGAGGCCAAGAATCGGCAAATGATATTAATGGTTCAAAGATTCTATATTTAAATAGCGGAATTACCGATTCCAATAAATTAATTAATTGGACAATTAAAACATTGGACTTATTGACAATTAATCCAATCCCTAAAAAACCGGATCCACTTAACACCGTTGGATCTTCCTCCGCAATAACAGGTTCTGCCTCCGCTGGTTGGACAAATACCGCAAAAATCAGTATATTACGCCGTTCACTATTACCGCAAACAAGTTTTCAAGAATTTACTCTTAATGATCTTATTTCTTGGTATAATCCTTCAATTTCTAATGAATATACAGTTCCATATGAATCTGGTATTGCTTTAAGACCTCTTTATAGCAGTGCAACTGTTCCTAGTACTGCTCCCACTACACAACCTTCATTTGGTCTACAAGTGTTCATTCCATCTGGCTCATCTGGTACTTGGAGAACACTCTTTCGTAATAATTCAGATTCAACAACGTATTTCTTTAAGAAAAATACGAACTACAGATTTCGCATTTTACAAGATTATACATCATCTGCAACTACCGCATCTCTTAATACAGAATTATTCCGTATTGAAGCATGGAATGAATATCCAATAAATACTACAACCGATAAATATATAGATATTAATAGCACCGCAACGACTGGTTATAATTCCTCAGTGGGGCAATTTATTGGTTTGGCACGAACGGAATCAGCAACAGTGACGAATCTTCATATTTCTAACAATGGAGATATAGGCGCTTCACGAAATAGTTTCTTGAGTAAATATGTATTTGACATTGTTCAAGGTTCACAGCCAGCCTGGGGTATTACCGCGCCAACTACTTTTACTTGGCGCGGAGCAGATGAAAAAAATTATATTTTACATGATACAACTACAGGAAATAACCCAGGTATTTCCATTGCAGATATATTCTATGGTGCAGTTTCAAATAATGTGCGTGATCCCTCCACCGCAATTATACCTTACTCTTCTACAAATCAAGATAATTCAGGAGTATATCATCCTGATACGGCGAATGATGAGCGTATATTAGGCATTGGTATTCGCTATAATGCAACACAATTGGGAACGGATACCTTAAATAATAATGTATGGCAGTTTTCTACAAATAATGGATCAACATGGACACGTATTACATCCATTACAGGAAATACCACTGATAACTATTTTGTATTATGGACATTTGATAAAACAACATCATGTCCTGTTAAAATTCGTTATAATCCAAATACAACTGATAAAATGACCCGTGATGTTTTATTTAATTTTGTTGTATACGATGGTTCTTATGAAACAGGGCATACTTTTAATACAAATGGAAATATAAATGGTATGACAACTACAAATAATGGAAAATGGGTTACATTACCTACATCATCAATTACATCTAGTACACGTGAATTTAAATTGAAAATACAAACAAATAATACACCGCCCACAAGTCAAATAACTCCTATAGATAATGTACATAGTGTAACTACAAATAATTATCAATATAATTCACTTAAATCTTTTACTTATAATATTCGTGATAATACAAATAGAATTGTTCCAATTAAGATTAAAAATAAACTTGTATTTAATTATTATGATTTTTTCAAAGCATTTGGATATACTTATCCTGAAGGAACAACCACAAGTCTTCCAGGATTCGCAATTGGTCAGTTTGAGCCAGCAAATAAAATGAAATTAAGTATCGCATATAATCGTGTTGTAGAAGATATATCAAATGGACGATTAATCAATCAGGGGCCATATCATTTTGTTCAAAATAGTGATTTATCTGGTACACCTTTTGACATAAGTTCAACAATAGTTGCTACAAATTATAGTAATTTGCTATTAAATGAAATTGCGGATCCTCCCACTAATAACACAAATATTTTAGGTTGGTTCCGTGCATCAGATATAGATGGTCGCTCTGGTACAAAAATTGGAACATGGAGTAATAAAATTACCCAAAGTGGCACTATAGGTGATCTTACTCAGGTGACAGATGCAAATAAACCTATTCTTATTGAAGATTCAACAGGCCTTAAATTTATTCGTTTTAATGGCTCTTCCTCACATTTTATGAATTTTGGGTCTGTTCTTAGGGATAGTATAAATAAAACTGCTTCTGCATTCACACTTATTATTGTAGAAAGAAATCGTTTGCCTGATCTATCTAGTAATTTTTTTTGGGGGTCTGATATTTCCGCAAATAACATATATGCAGGGTATAATGCCACTGGATCAATACGTTTTGGTATTACAAAAAATAATAGTGCTAAAACGGATCCAACATACATAATTCATAATACAATTGTTGATACATCAATTAATAATAATTTTAATATTTGGAGATTTGAATATTTAGGAAATGCAACATTGGCAAGTACAAGAAGAGCAATATATTTAAATGGTATTTTACTTCGTGAAAGCACATCAACAGATACTGTTACAAATGCAGCTTCATTTACACAGTATCTTGGGCGTCATATTAATAATTATTATACAGGTGATATTGGTGAAATTTTATTCTATAATACAAGAAGTGCACCAAATTTAACTGCTACGGAAAATTATCTCTTTTATAAATGGAATAAGATTCCACGAATGCAACGTTTAATAAGTACTATTTCTAATACAGGTACAACTAATTTTAATCCAATTGCATGGTATGATTTTTCAGATAAAAGCACAATGATTTTAGATAGTAATAATAATATTACAAAAATCTATAATAAAATTGTATCAAGTAGATATACTGATAGTTTAGAAGCATCTGGTTCGGTTGAATATATTGAAAATGAAATAAATGGAAATGGTGTTGCACGGTTTATTACAGGTAAAACACTAAGTATACTTAATACAGGTAATCGTTTTAGTCAATATTTTGTAGATTTAGATACTACAACTAATACTAATAAACCATTTACAATTATTGTTGTTGAGAGAAGAAATGAAGGTGGTTCTTTTATTACAGGAAATTTACAATTTGGATATACTAGCGATAATAAAATGGAAATAAAACCTACAACACCTGTAAATACTACACTTACAACAACTACTTCTTGGCCAAATACCGATACTACACAAAATCCGGTTCGTATATGGCGTTTTCAAATTATTTTTAATTATAATGCCAGTGCTGCTGCTGCGTCTAGATATACTAGTACTAGAACTATATTTTTGAATGGAACACAACTCAATACAAATTTAATTTCTAATGCAACAGAAGCAAATGTAATACCATCCGCTTGGGCCCCTACATTTGGCAGTAATTCAGGTGGATATTCAGGTGATTTATGCGAAGTATTATTTTTTAGAGATACGGCCGCCAATATTGCCAATATAACTGATATAGAAACCTATCTCAAATATAAGTGGCAATCTCCTTCTATTATTATTGAACCGACCGTCAATGAAACGATGAAACTTGACATATCTATGTGCCTCTGGGACCAAACAGATACAGAAAGTCGCAATCGTACATATGCATCTTTTGACAAGAGAGGTAAAACAACCCCATATTCCCTCAATACAATGAAATTCACCGTACCAATATTAAAAGCAAATACACCCCCCTATTTTGACCTTCCACCTGCCATAGATATATCCTACGCATACGTCATCGCAGAAATCGGCGCATCAAATGAAATAGAAGTCGCCTCGCTCATTGATACAATTAAAACAATTTACACTCCGCCAAAAAATGTATATATAGATGACGATGGCGTGCGCACAACACCCAATGGCCCAGGTGATCTCCCAGGATTCGCAATTATAGACGTGAATAGCTCCGTCGGTACATGGTCCGCATCCACAAATACAACAGGCAACTTCACAAATCTTACAGGCCTCTCCCAAACAAATGTCTATCCAATTTCCACTACATCAGGCAATAAAATAAAACACACCTATAGTGCAGGCTTTAATACACAAAACGACCAGTCTAAACCCTCTCTCCCATATTTTGAAATCATTCCATGGGACGGAACTGGATCCGATTTCACAGAATATACATATGCAAATCCTTCCAACGCATCTGTTCCTGCCGAAACACCATTCGGTCTTACAACTAAAAGAATCCGCGTATATATAAAAACACGCCCCCATGTTTATGGGAATGCAATTAATACGAATGAAAACTTGTACGTATACACGAATGATCCTGCAAAAGCCACAAAAACACCCAATTCCTATAGTGCACGTTTTAATAAGACACAACCCTACTCTCAAACATCCGTCCAGCGCCTTGATCTCCAATCTATTACTGCGGATGACACGACTGTTTTCCAGTATTCCACAGATAATGGAACAACATGGCTGGATCTCGTCTTCCCACTAACAACACCCCTAAACGGTACCTACCCAATACGTATTAATCCAGATAAAATATTGAAAGACGATAATGAAACTCTACGAAATACAAGTGCCATTCTAAATCTATGTCTCTATGAAACAGAATTGGATATCTATTCGTTGTCAACTGTAAATGTCACTCTTACAATTTTGGAAGAAAATTTACGCCCCATTATTGAATTGAATCCGTTAAGACAACCCCTATCATATTTTGATTCTGGCCCAACCGTAGATTCAAATGGTAATTTCACATTAACCTTAAAATCACTCATAAATGACGAAAATCGTAATATTATATTTAACGAGTTATTCCGCTTTGTCGATAATCCAACAGATAATATCACAAATTCACAACCATTTACCATTAAAGATGGAAATAATCTTAATTCAATTCGCAAACGTGGGTTTGCAATTAGAACCGGCAATAAAGTCTCAGGTACAATTACATACAATAAACAAATAGATCCAAATATCCCACTTCCAGATGGGATTGTAGCTCTTTCATACCCAAGGAAGGATATACACAACCTTTTCTATACACCAAATAGTTTAACAACTGGGAATTTCTTTATAGATATATACGCATGGGACGGTTCACAGGATTATGTTAATGGTTCTACAATTGAAGCAGGAAATTTTGATCCTACAACAAATACTAGCTTTAGTGAAAAATATGTACGACTCCAATTCAATGTTCGCGCACGAAATACAAGACCAACATTGACATCAAATGCAATAATAACGAGCGACTCCATAGCTAACACTATAGATGATGTGGTCGGCGCATCTAACAGTGGATTCACTATTACATCTTTAATGAATTACATGTCTATTAATGGTATCTATGACGACGTTGACACTGACCCAGCAAAAGGGATTGCAATCACAGATGTCTCCGCCGGTGTCGCCGACTACGGTGTGTGGGAATATTCTACAGATGGCGGTATATCGCCATGGTCGGCAATCAACATTGGCGCGGCCGGCGCGTTGCATTTCAAATCCGCAATAACTACAAACCGTATCCGTTTCCGCTTTACCAAGGAAGACCAATACCCTACTACATACAGCTCTTCCCTCCCTAACCTCGGATTTGTTGCATGGGATCAGACAAATGGAATTGACGATGCATCATACAACCCCATTCAAACCACGACCGACACTTTTTCCAGCTACAGCATCAACCGCGCATCCTATGTACAAAATATTAATCACGTGAATCACGCACCGAAACTTACTACATCCACCCCAATTAATCTATCCTATAGTGTAACCGCGGATCTCTCCTATAATATCTCAATTAGCACTATTATTACAGCATTAGGGGCCGCCTACAAGGAACGCGACATTGACCAGGCGGGCAAGAAGGGCATATATATTGTCTCTTATACAAATACAAATAGCCGTCCAATTGTATATTCAACCGATCAGGCCGAAACAACCACCTCCTGGAATGCGAAACTCGGCGCATGGAAATACACGACAAATGGATCCACCTATAATGAAATCCCCAGCACCGGCGTTGCACTCCTTGCCGAAGGTCAGAATGCCCTCTCATTTCAACCCGATGTTCTCTATAAAGGAACCAGCGTGATTACCCTCCGCCTCAACGATGGGCTTGCATCCAGTGATGAAACTTTTACCGTTACAATAAACGTCTCGTCCGTAAATCACCCCCCAATAATTATGGGAACGACCCCCTCCTTTGAAAACATCAATAATTATACAATTATATTTAATAATTCACAGACTGTCTCGGCGAGTACTCTCCTCAATGAAATTAACATTCGCGATATTAATAACGACTCCCCTGATATAAATGGAAATGTTTCAAATAAATCAACATATGGTATATTACTTACCGACGTACAATCGCTCACATCCGCAAGTATTGATTCGGTTGCTACTATAACATATAAACCAACACAATTATCCGCAATACAAACATTTACAACGACATCACTCCAAACCGGCGCAATACATTTATCATACGACGGCTCCATTACATATAATACTACCGCCAAACTTAACCGCAGTGGCATCGGTATTCGGATCACATTCCTTGTATGGGACAGAAGTAATCAAGCAACAATAAGCAGCGCCGGTTATTCCGCCTCGCCAATAATACTCACAAATCCTCGTTCGCCATATTCTACGCCCACCGCAACCACGCCGACTCTCACATTCAATACAAGTCGGCGTAATTATGCCCCAGTCGTCTCACAATCAACAACCCCTATAGTGCTTTCCACTATAAATGGCACTGGTGTAAGTGAACCAGTGTCAACACAGACTCTCTATGACCAAATAACATATAGCGATCAAAACGATGACGCCGAATTCGGTTTTGCGCTCTTAAGCACCGATATTTCAGGCGGTTCACTTCAATACGGAATTCTTGACCAAACGACAAATGAAATTTCATGGCAAGACTTTACAGTTAATACACATGTATCTATCGGTACAAATAATTATGTGCGCTATACAAGTACACGGAATACGACAAATTATGCGGATTTTAGACTCGTTGGATGGGACAGAACATCCACAGAAACAACCGTTCCAACATCCAGAGGCAATGACACCGCATATAGTACCGGTTCCGTCGCATTTCGCTACAATATAACACACGTCAATCAACGACCACTCTTAGATTCTGGCACATCATCCGCTCTCCCAGCACTTACCTATAATAGAACACCCACCCTTCAGTGGACGACCATTAGTACACTCCTTAAAAATTATACGGATCCTGATCATAGCCTCAATCAACGTCTCCCCAATGGGACAAATCCCCCTCAGATTGCGGATAAAAGCGTCGGCATATGCATTATAGGATGTGATATTAGTGGCGTCTGGAAATGGCGTTCAGGAACAGGCGGTATTACAATTGACATGGGCGCGGAAATTACATCTTCGAATGCACTCCTTTTGGGTTCATCATATCAGGTCGCCTTTCAACCGACGAAAAATATCAATGCAACATATAAACTCACATACAAGATCTGGGACCGCTCCTCAGGAACCGCGGAAACATACATTAATACCACAACATCAGCCTCAGATGTACCCTATAGTGCAAACAATGGGCTATTTACGGTAGATGTTACACGAATTAATACCGCCCCAGTTCTGGATGTCTCATCTTATAACGTCGGCACAGTTGCCGGTTTCGCCAGTGATAACCCCAGCTTGCTGGAAATATCTACGAAAACGATTATAGATAGATGGGTCCAGGGTGGAATCTATAAGGATGAGGATAAAGACTTATGGGGGTATGATGTATCATATGGTCTTGCACTTGCACCATCCGCAACATATACATATCAATTGACAAGTGGCAATTTCCAATATAAATTGCCATCTTCATCATGGACAAATGTGCCGAACATTCAAAACCAACGTGCACTCCCACTCCCATATGGGGCGGATGTTCTTCTGCGATATGCACCGTCCACGAACTCCAATGGCCGATTTACATTCAAAGTCTATGCATGGGATCGCAGCGATAATGCAACGCCTGGCGTTCCAATAAGTATAAACACGAACCCAGGTCAAAGTTATAGTAGTAGTACAAATGACGTCATTATTAATACGTCATATTTGAATCATTTGCCGACATTTACAAATAATACCTATAGTGCAAGCCCCGTGTCAAGTGATACGGCATCTAATACTGGTGAATCTTGGTTAAATACACTCATAAGTCTCGGTTATAATGATATAGATCCAAGTGATAAGAGAGGTGTTTCTATTATTAGTTTGAATCCTGATCCTGCATTAGTGGGGGTATATCAGAAACAATCCTCATCAGGAGTTTGGTCCAGCATGGATACAGGTTCTTCTTTCTTAATTGAGGATTCCCCAAAATATCGTTTCCTCGTAAATCAGAATTTAACCGCGGACCAATTAAATGCATTAATGACAATATCCCCATATGATGGAACAGCGGTCAATAATTCCGCGACGGCAACAATTACAATTCCTGTTGTGAAGATTAACTTTGCGCCGACAATTAATACCACGCTTCCTCTTGAGAAAGTTCGTACATTACGTGTTGATAATAAATTTTCACCCAGAGGTGGTATTGATCTTGGTATAAGTATGCGACAATTTTTGGATGACATGGGATTCAGTGATGCAAATGTGGGTGAACAACGCGGTATTGCAATTGAACGTATACAACTAAATGACATTAGAGGATATTTCCAATATCGCAATCCAGTTACTGGAAAATGGATTGATTTTCCCAGAATTGAAAATAAGAAGTTCCTTTTTATTCGTGAAAAGGAAGGAGCGTTATTTAATCGTATTCAATTTGTATCAACTTCAAAAGTTTCAAACCGAGTAGGAACCGCATCTATAATATTTTACGGATGGGATGTAACTGAAAATTATCAGACTGGTTCACTCCATTCAGTAAATTTACCAGCCGCTTCATTTAGTCAACAACGTGGTACATATAGAATCCAAATTGCACCTGTTCCTATAGTGAAAAAATAAGTCTTATTTCTATCATAAATAAAAAATATTAATTATGATAGATTACGGATAAGTACAATGTCGTCCGACACTATTTTGGATGCCAATAGAGTGGCAAAAAGTGTCACATACAATGAAACTACTGCACCAGACTATAAGGGATTTAAATTGGCGGAATTGGTACTAGATTCAACAACCCACAATGCAGTTATTGTTGATATTAGTAGCACTATAGCAGGTAATTTTTATTATTATTCAACGGCGGATGTTAGTGGTGTATTAACAACTGCCAGTCTTCCATTTTTAATTTCTGATAAGAAGAATGATGCAGATTTGAGTTGTAATATTTATTTTGTACCTCTTGAAAATACGGACGGTGAAATTAAAATTCGTTATTTTAGAATTGGGGATGATTCTCTTATACTAACAAGCCCTGATTTGTCTTATAATATATTCAATACAATGTCAGTACAAAAATATATCTATTATAAAAATAATGATGCATCTTATGTATTAAGTACAAACCCAACAACAACCGACGTATATAATATAGATACTGGCACGGGCACCTATTTAGATGGAACGGGTATTCCTGTATTGAATGTTCAAAATTCAGTTGTAAAAGGGCTATACACTACTTATACGGAATTGGGACTTGCATTAAATATTTCTCCAATTAATCAATCAATATACGATATTTCAGAAAATTACTATTATAATTCAAATAACTATTATCGCGTACCAGATGTCTTAGAAGAAAATCTTATAAATGGATCCATAAAATCATATGCAATTGCGCCCGCTGGTACTACTCAGTATATGGTTGATTATAATGTTGATCCATCTGGTGCAATATATACTCTTTCAGATTATTTGGCATATAAAGCAAATCCGGCGTATAATAGAATACGTATAACATTAGATGTAAATGATTCTTATACAACTGGAAATACGAAAATTACATTTATTCGTCTTGAAAACCAAATAACCAACGATGATGGGGTTCTTCTTCCAATGAAGGTGGGTGTTATAAGTTCACAAGTCGTATTTTACGATGATAAACTTAATTCTATATATACCCCACTTGAGCTTAAAATTACACATACTCACTCAAATAATGCCCCTATAATTGAAAATAATGCAGAAATTATTATTAAGAATGGGGCTGTTGAATATAATCAGGATACGGCCGCAAATGTTGCAAATAATGGTCGTTCTATTTCAAATATTATAACAGATGTAAGTCTTAATTATCTTGAATTTAATACACTTTATGATGGGAGTGGTCTTGCATTCCAAAATCCAGGGGGAGATATTAGTGGTGCATGGAATTATAAGATTGGTACAAGTGGGCCATGGAATCAAATGTTATTTGTAAATCCAAATCCGGTTTGGTATTTTTCTACGAAAAATGGGACAAATGACATATATATTAAATTTACACCCACTGAAAATAAGACTGGAACAGCCACTATAGAAATTCGTGGCTGGGATCTTACAGAAGGGTATGAGACAAATAATAATCCGAAAGCAGCGTCGCTTCTTCCAACTGGGGGATCATCCTCTCTGAGTAATGAGATTGCAATACTCAAACAACCAATAGTAAAAGTAAATCGTGCTCCTGTAATTAATAGTGGCACAAATAATACTATTACGACTGCACAGGATACGGATCTTATCATAGATATTGATGATGTATTCTTGACGAGCACTATAGGGTTTACGGATGAGAGTGGACCGGCGCGTGGTGTGGTAATTACTGATATATGTGGCGGTGATCTCGGAACATGGTACTATGGTGTACTCCCTTTTGGAAGTACGAATGTATCGGCATGGACAACTCTCACGGGGGGAGGTTTGCATATTAAAGAATTTGATGTTGCGATGACAAACGTTCGCCTTAAATTTACTCCGAAAAAATATCGCTATGGAAATGTGACTATGAAAATTCGTGGATGGGATCAATATGTAGATGTAGCCAATGGAGCATTTGCGGCGGTAGATCTTGATCAAATTGGTGGTTATGGAACATATTCAAGTCAAGAATTGACGTTTAATATTGGAATTACAAATACTCGCGATGCACCTGTATTTGTTAATAATAATGGCGTGGAAGTTAGTACGGATATTTCTGGTCTTTATGCAACATATCAACAAGGTTTTACTCCTGCAACGCCTTTAAGTGAGGGGGTTATTTCTATTGGGGATATATTGACGCGATTTAATACAATTTTTGGGTGTAATATTAAAACTGTTGAACAAAATGGGGGTTTATTTACAGATTATACTTCCACAAACGGTGTTCCAAATTTAGGTATTGTGATTGATGAAATTACGACTATAACAGATTTATCCTCAGTTGCACTTATGTATGACAATGGCGGCTGGAATGATATATCTGCAAATAGAATAATGATTGGAAACTCATTATTTTTAACAAATACAAATAATATTGGTTTTAAAGTACCTATGATGTTTAAAGGCGACAATGCATTACAAATACGATTCCGTGTATGGGACCTTGGGAATCAATCCACTATTAATCAGCGCCCTGCATTTGAATTACAAACTGCAACTGGGAACTTTTATTCTCTACCTGTAACATTGAATCTCTCATATTCAGATGCGAATGATGCACCTGTAATTGATATTAGCTCTGCTTTTCTAGAGTATACTTTTGATATTTCACAAAATGAAGGCACTATAGATGGTCGTAATTTGAGTATCATTAATCTAGTTGATGATTTAATTGCATTACAGACAAATGGGGTTCCAATAATTAAGGATTTAGATGGCGATTACAGCCGAATTCCAAAGTTTGGGTTCGCATTTTATGGAGTTGGTGAGACGCCAGGGTTTAGTGAACCTGGTGTCTGGAAATATAGACGTATTCCAAATGGAGTTGCAGCGGAAATTGATATGAGTGGTGGTGCATTCCATATATGCGCAAAAGATAATGATGACCCGCAAATATATTTTGAACCGGCTAACAAGAATGTTTATGGTACAGTACAATTACGCGCTTATTTATGGGATCGTTCTAATATTATAGATGCGGAAAATGGTACTGTTCCTAACTATTCAAAGGCTGTATTACCAGCACAGCGTGGTCTCTTAACAGCATATTCTATTAAACCAGTTTACTTAAATTATATAATAAACCCGGTGAACGATCGTCCTATAGTGACAAGAGGTGCACTCCGATTAGCACCAATTGCAAATAATAACTATGACTCTAGCGGGCAAAGTCTATATGAAATTATGCGACTTAATAATTTCTTAGTGGAAGATCCCGATCCAACTGATCTTGGAAAACACGGTATTGCAATTACAGCGGTATGCTCCCCATCATTTGGTATATGGCAATATAGTACCACGAAAGTTAGTGGTGTATATAATTGGCAGGATATTCCTGATAATAGCACCAATGCTCTTCATCTTGATCCTATCTTGAACGATATTGAAAATGAAAATGTTCGTATCCGTTTTGTTCCCAACTCGCAACGTACCACAAATCGTACAGGTGTTCGCATGTTTCAGTATCTTGTGTGGGATAAAAATAATGATGTAGAAAATGGGGATTTTATCACTATTAATAATATCGATGATAATTCCTATTCTTTAATTGTATATAACGGTAGAATATCTCTCGTGTAATAATGCCGACTTTTACGACTACAGATATATTAAGTTCAAGCCCAATTCCAGCCTCTATTCAAACGAGTGCGATTGGTATCCTTATTGTGTCTGTTGAAAATTCTGGATCAAATATTTGGCAATATGATCTTGATACTGCCGGTTCAGGTTCTCCAACTGTGGATATTTCAAATGTATCTCTTACAAACGGGATTTTTATAGAAAATTCTGGTTTATATAATGTTATTTTAAATACTATAAGTTCAGGAACAACATCCGATCTTATAAAATTCTATATTGTAACGAGTGGAACATTTGTAAATACACAGAGATATAATCCAATTGATTTTTTAGACAATATATACCAAACTTCTTTCTATGGTTATGATGGTACAATGGATCTAACAACTGATCCACTTTTTGAATATGCTACCAATTTTGTGATTGTTCAAGAGGAAGTTACACCTATATATACATATACGCCCGAGCAAATTAAGACGGTTTATAACTATTTTGAAGAATCAAAAGTCGTAAATCAAGCAAGAGATGAAACAATTGCTTCCGAAGTAACCACATTTCTTGATGCAAATAACTATCTGCCTCAATTTAAGAGTTATAATGACTATATTGCATATAAACGGTCATTAACATCCCAAAATTATTTATTTAATAGATATAAGTAAATATAGGTAGATGAGTCAATTTGCGAATCTAAGAGCAACAAATGCAACTATTAATAATTTAAGTACGGATATTATTAATAATTCTGGTTCATCCACACAAATTAATGTTACGAGTGATATGAATTTTAATAGTCAATCATTGCGCGGTGTAAATGCAGTAGACTTTGGGACATTTGAATTAATTGAAGATGTAGACGCACGAACTCTTGGGGTTCATATTGTTGGTACACGATTCAAAGGTGCATTATATGATACAACAATTAATCGGCCATATGAACAAACTCTTCCTATTACACAGCTCTATAGTCTTCCAACGGATTACGTCCTTTTAATTAATAATATTACCAAATATCCGACTTATATTTATAATATTGAATCAAATCAAAATTTTGTGATTGATTTGCCTGCTCTTACTCCCACGACTCAATTTCAAAATACACACCTTCGGTTTAGTAATTCTTCGCAATATTTAATAAGTTTTACATATGGAGGCTCTAATATTATTCAAATTGGATACGAACGTGTATCATTTTTATGGAGAACCGAAGATGGTACGAACTATACATGGGTTTATGTCCCATAAATAGGCGATTTTTATCTCCACTATAGTGTAGAAACTCAATGCGTCCATCATGTACGATTTACAACATGTAATGCCAGAAATAATATACGAAGAACCGACACTGCCGGTTTCAATCGTATACGTTCATACTACTAAAGAACAAGTTCTTGTAGGGGATAATATCACCATACAAGAACCACTTGCTTGCCAACCAAAAATTGTTCGGTTCCAAGATGAACCTGTTGTTATTTCTATTACACCCAGCCAACTCGTACTTCCTACTAAAAGGGAGGCACCACTCGCACTTCTCACTATAGAAGATGCATTTGGTACATCTTACGATGATATTCCCTATGACATAAAACCGGCGAGTCCGCCTGCTGTTACAGTTGAGCTTGCACCTATTGCTGAGCCTATCCAAGGCCACAAACACTGGAAACTTTTCGTGAAAATATTCTATGTATTTACACTCGGCATGCCATTTGTACTCATTGCAATTATCCAACCATGGAATGTCTAACCCCATTTGCAAGCGCGAACCGCTCATTAACAGGTGGATTCATATACGTCAACTTATAACTATACGATATTATAAGCTGAATGAACGACTGTACATCATCTTTTTCCATCTCAAACCGCATAAAAATAGGATCCCACTGCGTCAATAAATTGACTTGTCCTTCAGGCACATAGACGGATGCCTTCCCTTTCAAAGGCACAAAAGAAATATTCCCTATAGATATTTTCAATGGACGAGCCCATTGAAATCCCAGGGCAATTTCCGCCAATAAATCCCCATGTCGCACTACCCTCACTTTGAGGGATTGGCTATACAGGCCAGCAGGGTATTGAATTAGGTTTGGTCTCAGGATTTGTGGCCGGCTATTTGACACACATTGAACACGCAGACCGAGCCAGCGGTTCTTGTCTTTCTTAAGAGCCTCCAGGAATTCGCCGGTTGTATTACAGATTTTTGGTTCCTCCTCCATCAAGGACATATGTGGGGCTTGAAATATATCTAAAAGATGGTAGCGGAGTTTCTTTAGGAGTCATCTAACGTGAGCGCCGGCGCAAAAATTGAAAAAAGACCGCGGGCCCTATTGCAGGTAAGTATTCAATAAGTAATTCTTGGAAAATGTTTCAGCCGAACTATTACAAGTGTAATGTTGCTGAGGCACCGACCCATAAGGTCGCCGAACCGGCCATTTCCTATAGTTTCCCCCTTGACCCTTTCCAGGAGCACGCCATTGCGGCACTGGACCAGGGGCACAACGTCCTTGTATGCGCGAAGACCGGCTCTGGCAAAACGCTGGTCGCGGAATACGGTATTGCGGATGCCCTGAAACGAGGCAAACGGGTCTTCTATACCACGCCCATTAAGTCCTTGTCTAATCAGAAGTTCCATGACCTGACCGAAATGTATAAGGGGTCAGGTGGGTCAGCGCCTACCGTTCCTAGTGCCTCCGTTGGCATCATGACTGGAGACATCAAATACAATCCCCAGGCGGAAATCGTCGTCATGACCACGGAAATTCTCCGAAACTTGCTCTATAAGGTTGGTACTGCGACGGAACACGTGGGGTTGACCGCCGCCCTCTCCATGAACCACGTCGGCTGTGTGGTGTTTGATGAATGCCACTACATCAACGACAAGGACCGTGGCACCGTTTGGGAAGAATCCATGATGCTCTTGCCGGCCGATGTCCGCATGGTCCTGTTGAGCGCAACCCTGGACCGCCCTGAAACCTTTGCCGACTGGCTCGGCGAAATCAAAGGCGTCCCCTGCGCGCTTATTCAGACCGGCTACCGCGTCGTGCCCTTGACACATTACGTTATCAGTTCAGACACGAACGCTGGCGAAAATGCCCCCAAACTAATCCCTATAATGGATGCGCGGGAGAATTTCAATGGGGAAGTCTATAAGAAATGGGTCCGAGATCAGAAGAAGGCTTCACTGGACCAGGACAAGTACCGTGAGAAAGTCAAGGCACTTAAAGCCGCAGGTGTAGAAGGAGGAATTGAAGGCAAGGTTGCCATTCACTCCTTCACACATACTCTTAACAGTACCGTGGAACTCCTCAAGAAGGATGACCTCCTGCCGGCCGTCTGCTTCGTCTTCAGTCGCAAGGACTGCGAACGCTATGTGGCCTTGGTAGAGGGATCGGTCCACGCCGGCGCAATTGAAGAACAAGAGGAGGTCCCAGTATTCAAGGATGGGCAACTCGTCTTTGAAAAGGCAAAGGTCGGCAAAGAATACAAGGGCGTGGAAGCCCAGCGCGTCTTTGACTTCCACCTCCGCCGCCACAAGAAGTCACTGGAAACGCTTCCAGTATACCACACTCTTCGTGAGCTCGTGGGACGTGGACTGGGATTTCACCATAGTGGTCTCTTGCCGGTTCTTAAAGAAGTCCTGGAACTTCTCTATAGTGGAGGCTATTTGAAACTCTTGTTCTGTACGGAGACCTTTGCAGTAGGCCTGAATATGCCAACTCGTACAGTGCTATTTACGGGTCTGAAGAAATATTCGGATGATTGCGATGGTATGCGCCTGTTGCGGAATGATGAGTACTTACAAATGGCAGGCCGTGCGGGTCGCCGTGGGAAGGACACTATAGGGTATGTGATTTATGTACCGGACCGTGCGCCACTGGATTGGACTGAGGTGAGCGCGGTGCTACGAGGTTCGCTGCCGCCGCTCCAGAGTACAATGCGATTCGGCTACGAGTTCTTGCTCAAGATTCTCAATGGGGGCGGGTCATGGCTGGATGTGATGCGGCGGTCCTATTGGTACCGGTGCCATGACGCGGCACGAGCAGAGGCAGAGGCGGCGGTGGCGACGGCTCTGGCAGAGGCGGAACGATGCCGGCCTGCAGGGGACTTGTTGGGCGACCTAGAATTGTTTGACGGATGGGCTAGCGCCGTGAAGGGTGCGGGCAACTCGGAGCGAAAGGCGTTGCAGCGGAAAATGGAGGAGTGGCGCAATAAACATATGGGTCCGAAATGGGCGGACGGTGCGAAACAGTTTGAGACATACAAAAAGGCACGTGCGGCCCATCAGCGGGCAGTAATTGTCCTAGATTCCTATGCCGGCTACGCGGAACCCGTGGAACGCGCCTGGAATTTCTTGGCCGCACATGGTTATATTGATGCGGAGACCGGCGCACTTACACGAAAGGGACAGGCGGCATCCGAATGCAATGAAAGTCATGCGCTCCTTGCCACAGCACTCTTCTATAGTGGAAAGCTGAAGGAACTCTCATTGGAAGACATTATAGGTGTGTGCGCGGTGTTTGTGGAGGGTGGGAAGAAGGATGACGAGCCGCCTCTCACAGATGTGAGTATGATGCCTGCCGTGATGGATGTGTACAGATTCTTGGAAGAGACACGGGCGGAATTTCAGGCCTCTGAAGCGGCCCATCTCCTGCGGACGGATGTGGACTATTGGCGTTTGTATACTGGGATGATTGCGCCGTTGCGGGCGTGGGCTAGCTCTGCCCCAAGCGGAGCGCCAGGTGTAGCGCCAAGCGGGTCTGAAGGGTCAGAACCAGATGTCCACATTAGTGCTTTGTGCGCGGACTACGGCATCTTTGAAGGAAATTTCGTCCGCTCCGTTTTGAAGGTTGCCAATGTCTTGGATGAACTCTGTGCCCTGGCTACCCTGGAGTCTGATACAAAACTCCTGGAAACTCTGGAAGGCGCCCGTGCCCGTCTTGTGCGCGATGTTGTGGTCCCAGATAGTCTCTATCTCCATCTCTAAACGGCCCTTCGCTAACGCTAACCCCACATCTAAAGATAATCCCTATAGTGCTACATTATAGGGATTGTCTTAGCGCCGGCATGGTTTTTCCACTTATTACGGAGGATGCTTACATAAGAGTCCTGGAAAAATACGGATATTATTTTGAGGAACTTCGGCGGCTATGCGTGGCCTCTGGAGAGCCGTTGGAGGGGAACTGCTTTTATCAACATTTAACATGTGATGCACCGGACCCACTGCTTCTACCCAAACAAATGAATCTCTATAGTGCTGCTACTTCGGTGCATTCCATTCTTGAAATCGGTTTCAATGCTGGCCATAGTTGTTTTCTTTTTCTTTTGGCAAATCCTTATTCCAAGATTGTATGTTTTGACTTGGGAGAACATGCCTATGTTCGTCCATGTTTTGATTATTTGGACCGACTCTTCCCTGGCCGTTTAACACTCATTCTTGGAAACAGTCTGGAAACCGTGCCGGCCTATGTTGCCCAACATAGGGATGTTCAGTTTGATTTGGTCCATGTAGACGGCGGACATGAACGTGCCGTGGCGGCTGGCGATTTCCAAAATACATATCCTATGTTGAAAAAAGGCGGAGTCATGATTTGGGATGATACACAGGACCCTGCACTGAATGAGTTATGCAAAGACTACATACGTCAGGGACTTGTTTCCGAAATAAAGACTGTATATGATACGGTAATGTATCAACATCGGTTCTTGAAAAAATAGGCAGTTTTTGCCATGTTTTATACAACTTCTAACACAAATCGCTCTTTCATATGTGGTGCGTTCTTATTCAAATAATAACGCACCATTACACATACCCCTATAGCGTTTTCCTTTAGCAATTCTGCCGGCGGTCGCTTCCAGGAAATCACCATTTCCCACGCATTAACCCATAGTTTCACCTTTTCTTTAGAGGGTTGGACTTCAATAACTGTCCCTTCTAGGATTTTGTCACTACTTGCCTGCTCCAAACAATCCAGGAAATGGAGGTTGCGTGCATAGGTTTTGAGCGCGGACCCTCGCTTATTTACAAAGGCGGAATCAAACGGCTGCGCCGGTACACTATAGGTGTGTGGGTAGAGAATGTGAAGAAGACACCATTGATTGTATAAGTCGGCGTACCGGCGGAGTGGACTCGTGCCATGTGTATAGAGCTTCAGCTGGAGGCCGGCGTGAGCAGCGTAACTTTCAGTTGCTGCTTGGGATGAGATATAGCCCGCCGCCTCGTACGCATGGAAGGCAAGAGCCGGCCCACCGAGTCGCGCATACGCCTCTGCCCGCTTTTCATCCGCAGGCCTGTGGCGACGAATTAGACCGAGGCCGGCGCGATATAGCTCCTTTGCCAGGGCAGCATTATAGGCAATCATGGCAGCTTCTACCCACGAATGTGTGTCGGCATCATTCCCCTTCAAAGCACGCGTAGATGTCTTTAAGTAGCGGATGAGGTCGGCGGGGGCCTCAGTCTCTATAGTGTCATAGCTGTAGGTCGCTCCATTCACGACGGTGTAGAGCTGGAAACCGTGGCTTTTGAAAATTTTACAGGAGTTTGGATTATAGGTGAAAGACCAGGCCAGGGCTGGGCGTGGTGTGCCATCGGCTTTCAGACTCGCCGTGTCAGTTGCAAGGGCAGGAGGAAGCATGTGCTGAAGGGGCGTGCCATCTGGAGTGTAGAGAGTGGAGGCACGCAAGGCTGCAGTGGCGGCGGTAGGGGAGTCCGATGTGATGTACGATGCCGCGGCGGCAATCAGGATGTAGACACGAACTTCATTGGAGGCGACCCGCTCAAAGGCAAGCAAGTCGTCAATGTCCGTACATCCTGGAGGGTCAATGTTGACAACAAGGCATGTTGAGGGGAGGGGGGTGATTTCTGGGGGGAGCGTTGGGCTAAACACTATAGAAATGGGTTCCTTTGACTTGGCAAGGGCAGGCATTGCCACCGCTCGCGCCACAGCCTCTTCCGCGGCGTAGAGGCCAGCAGGTCCGTAGGTCTGTACAATATGTCCCTGAGGCAGGGCAGTGGGTCCTGGCGCCCAACTGTCATATTCCATCAGGATCCGCTGGTTCAGGGATGTGTCCTTGGCCGAGGAACCGACAATGAACATGGGATAGGCCGGCTGTTCTGGCTGAAAGAGATACAAGGGGACACCACGACTGGTTTGACCATAACGAGTCTTACTATTCAGAACAAGTGTGCCGGCAATTCGTAAGGGGTTGTACCGTGGGGCGACAAGGGTGCAGCGTGAGCCATCATAGGAGACGGTGTCATAGGGCATACAATGTCCTGCGATGGCGGCGCCACAGAAAGAGGCGAGAGTACGTCCATCCACATCTACAATCGTAAACTGGATGTAGCCCTTGGAAAGAAGGGTGCCGATAATTGGGGTACTAGATGCCATGTCTAATTCTATGTTGATTATACATGGGGTTCTGTTTCTAGACCCGAGGGAATCAATTTTACATAGGGTCGGCGGATTGCCAGGACATCAGGACATAGATACATACCCATGTTGGAACATGGGATTCAACATCAACATCAACATCAGAAAAAACATACCCTACAGTGCAAGCCCTGGGAAACACTATAGGGTATGTAATTTAGAACATACCTATGTTGCAACATCGGATGTTCCCATGTATCTATGTTCCCAAAATCCGATGTTGAAATCTGATATCCAGAATTTTCCAGAACAACATCAGACATCCCTTCTCCCCCCCCTGACCCGATGTATCCCAACCAGAATCCTATGTACGGTCAGACCCCCTCTGCCGAAGTACTTAAAGCCCGCCTCGCCGCCGCTGAGGCAGAACGTAATCCCCCACGCTATATCCCACCTACCCCACAAGACATTCAAGCAATCCCTATAGTGAAACCCCTACAGGACGAAAATAAGGCGTACGAGGCGGCCATCCTCGGTCAGGCAAAAGACCGCGGCTTGAAAGGCGTGGCCTATGTTCTAGAACAAAAAGCCGCGGAAGTGGAACGGAAACAACGTGTGGCACAGTTCTATTGCGCACATACCTATGTTAATGTACCGGTACAATGGTACGGTGCCACCGTCTATCCCCGTATATGTCCAAAGTGTGGCCACATACGTTCTTCAGAATACGCGAAATAAAAGGATAACCCAACGCTGATGCTGACGTAAAATTGACACCCCGCGCCAGACACCGGCACCGATACATGGAATCTACACTATAGGAAAATGTCTTTGGAACTCATCATTGGCCCCATGTTTGCCGGCAAGTCGTCGGCCATCATCCGTATTGTGAATCGCTACCGGTCTATTGGCTACCCCATTCTTCTTGTTAGCCACAGTTTTGACACCCGCTACAGCGACGCGCCGATGGTCGTCAACCACGACAACGTGAAAATCCCGTGCCTCCACTGGTCGGACCTCATGAGCCATGTGGACGACGCGGAATACAAGGCCGCGAAACTCATTATTGTGGAAGAGGCACAGTTCTTCCCGCGGCTGCGTGAGTTCGTCGTGAAAGCCGTGGACGTGGACCGCAAAAATGTAATTGTCGTCGGTCTGGACGGCGACGCGGACCGCAAACCCTTCGGCGAAATTCTGGACCTCGTCCCCCTCGCCGACCGCATTGAAAAGGTGCGAGCCTTCTGTGCCGACTGTATGAACGGCACTGAGGCACTCTTCAGCTACTGCAAAAAAGCGGAGCGTACTGCACAAGTGTGCGTCGGCGGGGCAGATACATACATGCCGCTGTGCCGTGAACACTACGTCGCCCGTACTGGACACACAAAGGTCGTGTCAGTCAAATAACCCCCCCCCAACCCAATCAATTAAATAATCCCTATAGTGCAACACTACAGGGATTAGTTTTTTATCCACTCTACGCACCGCTTGAACCGTTGGGTTTACACCCAGTAAGGGACCTAAGCACCGCTTGAGCCGAACCCCCCAGCCCCGCGCTCGGTCGTATCCAGCTCCGCCAGTGGCCGAACAACCACAGAGGAAATATGTCCCATGTCAGGCGCCAGAATCTGGAAAAGACGGTCACCCACATTCAGTTTCACATCAGCGCCAGTAATTGGCAAACACGCACCCATCAACTCCCCACGATAGGAAGAATCAATAATACCCATACTGTTTGCCATCACAACACCGCTCTTCCAAATACTGGAACGCGGCGCAAGGTAAAAGTGCGCCGCCCCCTGATACGTCATATTCATCAGTTTTGCCACAATCTCCGTGTGAACCATCCGCACAGCCCCCTTATCTTCCACTGAAAAAGTGTAAATATCCACTCCCGCATTCTCATTCCCACGCACGGAAACCCCCTCCCCATAAATACCCTTATAGTGCGCCTCTGACGCAGCGGTCAACGGAAAAATCTCAAGACGATAATTATTTCGCATTTTAGAAATACTTCTAGTTTATCCATATACTAAAACCTTTAACCCTCTCTCTAGCAACCCCAATGTAGTTCTCGTGGAACATCTAAACTCTGCGGCGCACGCATAAACTCCTTATTTACCGCATCAAAACGCGCATCATAACTCGGCCCATAACGCAAGACATCACGTAGTTCATCCTCACTAAAGAATGCCCCAGACCAATTCCCTATAGTGTATCCCTCGGCCAGGCCCACAAGACACCACGGCGCCATATATGATGGTACATAGGTTTTAAAACTGAACGGGCGATAGCTTGACGAAAGCCCGCCAATATACTCCAAGAGTTCCGCACTATAGGGTATGTACTTTGCACATGCCACCGGCAATACCGCCCCCACATTCATAAGAAATACTCCTCCCGCATTGAGCGACCCCATAAGGCTGGCAATAAGCTCCTTGAGAGGTCCAATTGTACCCGCATCAGGATCGCAAAGGTCAACAAGAATCAGGTCATAACTACGCCCAGACCAGACACGTGAAAGGAACGCATCTTCATAATGAACACGCAGCCGCGGGTCCTCATATGCGCCACCATTCCATACTGCCGCCACCGCCGGCTGCTTGAAATAATCAATCAGTGCCTTGTCCCAATCTATTTGGTCCACAATCCCTATAGTGTCATATTTCAGGATTTCACGGGCCATACATCCCTCCCCGCCACCAATAATAAGCGCGGATTCAGGTGCACGGCGACACAAAGCCGCTGCCCCATGAACGAAGGGCCGATGATACAGTGCCTCATCTGCCAGAGTGCTCTGAATCGCGAGATGTTCAATGTCTTCTCCAATAAAAAGCGAGGGACCATAATCTATAGTGTTCACTATAAGGGATGTTTGTAATTCGGTTTTTATAACTGTCGGCGGTTCAAGACTATAATGTATATGCCGTATATGTGGTTCGCCAGCATCACATACAACATAAATATTTTCTTGTTCACACATTTCACTGAGAAATCTCTATAATCGTATTATTATGTCTTTAGTAGGCTTGGTCCCGGTTTTACATGCCTAAAACGATGCTATAAAAGAGGTCCTAGATTATAGATAGGACAGGTCCCATGTCTGGAATTTCATCCATAAAACAGACGCCCATTGCGACTCTGACGTCCACTATACAAAATTTACAGGCAAGTTATGCTCTAAAAACCTATGTGGACCAGAAAATTTCCGATGTGGTCGCAAACGCACCCGCCGTCTTGGATACCCTCCAGGAACTCTCTGCCGCACTCGGCGATAACCCAAACTTGGTGGCCGGCATCCAGACATCTTTAAATGCCGAAATCGCCCGTGCAACTGCGGCAGAGGGTGCACTGAGTTCTTCTATTGCCGCCATTGGGTCTGGTTCACTCACAACAGTAAGTACAACAGTCGGCCAGGAAATTTCACGTGCCACCGCTGCCGAACAGGCTATTAGTACTGCTCTCGTAAATGAAATTGCAAGAGCGAAGGCCGCAGAACAATCTATCTCAACAGGCTTGACGAGTGAAATTGCGCGTGCCACTGCCGCTGAACAGACAATTAGTACTGCTCTTGTGGCTGAAATCGCACGAGCTACCGCAGCAGAACAAACCCTCTCTACAGGGTTGGCCTCCGCTTTAGCTGGAGAAATCGCCCGTGCTACTGCCGCGGAACAGGCAATTTCCACAGGTCTCACCTCCGCTTTAGCTGGTGAAATCACTCGCGCAACCGCCGCAGAAGCCAATCTCTATAGTGCATCCATCAGTACCGTCGCGGGGCTCGGTTCCGCGGGCTATGTCTCTTCATCCCAACTTACATCCACTACCACCGCTCTTCAAACTGCGCTAAATGCCCTCCAATCCGGCGTCAACTCACAAAATGCAACTATTACCAATATTACAACCTCTACAGTGGAAGCTGATAGAGTCAATACAAAGGAACTCTATGTATACACAGGCGTTGGCGGTTCTGGTGGTGTCTCTACAATTCTTAGCACACAAATTAATACAACTGGTACAGATGTTTTCTTAGCTGCAGGGTTCCGCTATAAACTCGGCGACGGCACCTCTGTCAGTAATCAGTCTACCCAGAACATTCGTTGGTCCGCCGATGGCTCCAATTGGTCTGCCATTCAATCCATTTCGTCCTTCAACGTCGCAAATAACGGCCGCCCCTTCAAAGTCAAATATATGTCAACTGGACTCTTTGGTCTCGCACACCAAGAAGGGTTCTATACAAGTGCCGACGGTAAAAACTGGCTCAAGCGTGGATCCGTACCCACTACACTCACCTATATGAAAGACTTTGCCTATGCAGACGGCCTTCTTATTGGTGTCGGCGCATCTAAGGCGCATAAGACCGGCTCTATTGCCTGGAGTTCCAACTTCGGCCAAACCTGGAACAATAATGCGACCGGCGGTTTCAACATTCCTGGGAATGCTTTTAACTACCAAAATGATGCCGCAGTAGTCCGCGACGAGACAACAAATACATGGGTTGTCGGTGGCCAGGGTCATTGGTCCTCCAATGTTGCCCCCCTCCAATATTCCAGCGACGGCTCCAACTGGACCAACGCATCTTTTACTTCCACAATGACTTCAACTACCCCCTACGTCAACGATATTGCCTATAATGGATCAAACCTCTTCGTTGCCGTAGGCGACATGGGTATTGTCTGGTCCGCAGATGGCGCCTCATGGACACCCGCTACAGGAACAACCGCCGCCGCATCCGCCGTCGCCTATAGCCCCATCCTCAACCGCTGGGTCTATGTCGGTTCTGGTGTCATTCGCACCTCGACTGACGGCAAAAACTGGGCATCTACAAACTACGCCCGCGGCTCCCAAGTTCTCTGGGACGTGAAATGGGTCAAGGACCGATTCATGGCCGCCGGTCAATCCTCCAACGTCGCCGACGTCAACGCCCTCCAAACGGATACCCTCCTCCAAAGTGCCGATGGCCTCAGCTGGTCCCCCTCCATTACAAACACAGCCGACGCCTTTTCCGCCGCATACTCTGGTGGCGCACTCACCGTCGCATACGGCCAACAAATCACCCAAACATCCACTATAGTGAGTACCATTTCAACACTCGGCGGCTCTCCATCCATCAAACTCTCCACTGACCCCAGCGGCACTATCCTCTACCTCAACAACTCCTCCATTACACAGTCCTATGCCCTCACCACTACACTCACCAGCACGGCCACCGCCCTTCAAAGCGAACTCCGCACTGGCCTCACGAGTACTGCCACTTATGTGGACCAAAAAGTCTCCTCCATCATTACAAATGCTCCCTCCATTTTAGACACCCTCGGCGAAATCGCCACCTCGCTTAACGGCGACCCAAGTGCATTCGCAAACCTCACCTCCACTATACAAACCGCGCAAACTGTCTCTGTCACAAACTCCGCCCACGGCCTCCAGGCATACCATGACTCCCTCTATACCACTATTCACCGAACTCGCTACACTGGCCCATATACTCCAGGTACACTCTCAACTCTCTATAGTGGAAATCCGTATGAACATCCCTATGTCCGTGATTCCGTTGTTCTCCTGGCACCCTCCGCCTCTGATAAAACAACTGACCTCCCAGGGTACACCCGCAAATGGATTCGCGCTGCAACATTAGATGTCACCAATTCCACCCAAGCCTCCCCCACACTCGTATCCCAACTCATACCCACCTATAGTACAATCCAAGGAACATACCCTGGCTCAATTCCCTATTTTGACATTTATGTCCAACCAAGTAAACTCTATACCCCATCCGCCGATTACGGCTACATCAAATACGATGGCCAGCCCTCCTCCATTCAATGCCATGCCGGTCACGTACTCCTTGTCAATCAATCAACAATATACACCTCCCTCGGCTCCGCCGCAACTCCCCTTGAACCCTCCGCATCATGGTACCGCGCACCCAAAGAATCATTCACCGAGCTGGAACGCCGTGTGCAAATCGCCAATACAAACACTATAGGAAGTGATTTGAACCTGCTCATTAACGCCGGCTCGGCGACCTACGAAATCGCCCCTGGTGACCGCGCCGACTTGCTTTATACCCACAACGGCTGGACACCCATTGGGAACTTTTAGTTTTATGAAAGAATCAATTATTCATTCATAAAGCCAATACATCAGAATAACCCCCTATAGTGGAACCCAACGGAGAGCTCCATTGCGACCACGAATGGAAACAAAGCGACGAGATTCGCCTGGGCCAAGAGGGAAAAAAGGCGTAACCGCTCCATCCTGTTGACGAACATGAAGATGGATTGCCTTCGCATCTTCAGGACCAAATCCAGTCATAGATGCCCAGTTTACAATTGTAAGATTCTGCCCCTTACGATGAAGTTGGGGAAGAATGAGACGCGCACCCTCCTGCTTCGTAGCAAAACACCAGATTCTTCCATCTGCATCAGGACCAAGCGCACGCTCTCCCATAATCTCAATCTCATTCATACCCCCTTCTTCTCCAAGAAGAACGCCAGCAGGTGGGGGCATCATGGGCCCTGGCATCGGTCCAGGCGCTTGCGCTGATCCAGGCTGCTGGAAAGGAGGAGCAACTGGATTACTCATCCCTGGTGGCGGCGGGGGCGGCACCATCCCTGGTCCCGCAGCAATAAAATCCGCACACAGGCGACGCCCCTGGAAAAACAGGAAAT
>JACCDW010907440.1_pt1 | contig 100545 bp, 140 predicted proteins | sample 7449781 | NCBI WGS metagenome assembly JACCDW01 (sample SAMN15323449, study PRJNA562643) | freshwater metagenome | isolation source: river surface water | place: USA:Blue River Watershed | collected 2017-08-18 | reverse complement strand
GGTTAGTTAACTAATCTCAATTTGTTTGGGCTTTTTAGCCTCTGGCATTTTGCGTTCTAAGTGAACCGCAAGAATACCGTTTTCCATTTTTGCACCAGCTACTTCCATGTATTCACTTAGTGCAATTTGTTTTACAAAGCTACGCTTTGCTAACCCGTGATATATGTATGTTACACCACTCATATCTTGTTCGCGCTGACCGCGTACTATGAGTGTTTGGTCCACTACTTCTAGTGTAACGTCTTCACGCTTAAAGCCTGCTACTGCAAACTCCAGGGTATAGTTATCGCCCTGTTCGTCCAGTTTAATCACATTGTGTGGTGGATAACTGGTGATATTGCTTAGTTTAGCTTCTGCTTGTTGAAATAGTCTGTCAAAACCAATTAGGCTTCTGTTCAGCTCTTGAATTCCAAATTTTGTCATTGCGTTTCCTTTTAGGCAAACTAGTGCGGCCCCATTGGGCACCGCGGTTTAGGGTCAATCAAGCCAACCACCATTGATTAGCTTGAGTGACCCTGCCTTTACAGGCAAGGTCGGCAGCAACCTGCAGCAACAGGAATTACACTGCATACATCCTAGCTGTCCCGCTTTGACTTGCTGTTCAAAGCTTCGATGCAGGATTTTACAGCTGTTTGAGTTTATTTCTTGCCACTTGGCGGTTCAGGGTCAAACGCATAACTCCCCGAATCTTTTTCTCGCAACAAAGCTGCCAAGGGTTTAGCCCTTAGTTTTAGCGTGTGTAGCAAATTTACAGGAATTCCTGATTCGTATATATTTAATCCATTTTGTTTACAGTAATGTTCGTACACTGGTAACAGTGTTTTGGTAATTAAATTTTCCAGTTGTTGTGTGTATTCGCTAGATTCAGACATTTGTTGCTCCTGTCCAACTATTATATCACCGCGGCAAATAATTTTCAAGCCACAATTTTTTATGTTTGGCGCCGACCGGTCAAACTTTGACTTGAAAATTTTTACCCCATCAAGTATAATTTAAGATCATTAACTTTGTTTGAAGGAGCGAAAAAAGTGAACGTGCTACTAACAATGCGCTTTGCGCTAGTAGCGGCGGCATTAAGTTTTCCTATACATTTTGCAAAATCAATAGAACAACCAATAAGTGATTACAAACAACATTCCACAAAAGATCTATACTGCTTAACAAAAAACATATACCACGAAGCTCGTGGAGAATCACAACTAGGAAAAATTGCCGTTGCACAGGTAACGCTAAACAGGGTCAACAGTAATAGTCGTTGGCCTAATACTGTGTGTGATGTAGTCTATCAGCAAGTAAAAGGAGTTCCGCAATTTAGCTGGACTGCTATGAATGTAAAAATTGCTGATAGTCGTGCTTGGGAAGAAGCCAAGCAAATTGCATACGGAGTACTAAGCGGTACACTATTTATTAAAAACTTTACATTTACACACTTCCATAATACTACTATACAACACGGCCAAAATAAGCGTGGGCATAAAATTATAGGTAACCACGTTTTCTATTAGTAACAGGCAGGGGCTAGCACAGTCATAATTTTTGACTTGCTAGCCCTTTTTGTTTTTGTTATAATAATATATAACTTTTAGGACTGACCATGAAAATCAGATTATTGAGCGACTTGCACCACGAGTTTAGACCAGATACTTTTAGACACCAGCAATTCATTAAGCACAGCGGCGAAGATGTAACTGTGCTGGCTGGTGACATTGCTGTGGGTGCTAATAATGTTGCACAAGTTTTAGACTGGTTTTTGTTGGCTGGTCACCGCAAAATTATCTATGTTCCAGGCAATCACGAGTTCTATGGTAACTTCTATACTGAAGTAATGAGTGATTTGGAGATTGTTTGCAAGAATAGGGACGTTACTCTGCTTCAACCAGGAACAAAGTACGTTAAAGACGGGGTAGTATTTTTTGGCGGCACACTGTGGACAAATTTTGGTGAAGACAGCACCGCACAAACACTCAGCGGTGAAATGATTAGCGATTTTCGCGTAATCAAACAGTTTAAACCACAAATGTGCAAAGCACTGTACTATAATGATGAGGCTTGGATTAAACGAGCCTATCAAATGTATCCAGACCACAAAAAAGTAATTATTACACACTTTTTGCCAGCACAGCAATGTGTTCACCACAAATACAGTGGCAATATACTCAACAAGTATTTTGCCAACGATCTTGGTGGCTGGATTGAGGGCTTGGAAAACACTGTGTGGATGTATGGGCATACACATGACAGTATGCAGCATACAATTGGTAGTACTAAAATGTACTGCAATCCAATGGGCTATCCAAACGAGTACAACCACTTTGATCCATTTAAGTCTGTTGTTGTATGACGCAAGAACAGTTTGTAGACAAACTACGTGAACTGTATGGGGAAGATTACCTGCAAGCATTGTCAGAGCATTACCCCATACAGCTTCAACACCTAATTAAAATTAACTTTTACTATTACTTTATTAACCATGCAAGTTAAACTTATTAGCTATAGCAAGCCTGCACGAGAATTTCGTGCTAACACTACTGGCCTCAACTCTACACAAGACTTGATAGCGTTTTGTGCCCGTGTCAGCAATCCTAGTAACCAACTTAATATGGAAACTAGCCAGAAGCTAATCAAGTACTTGATTAAGCACAAACACTGGTCTCCCCTGGAAATGGTCAGCGCTTGTTTAGAGATTACCACTACCCGCGACATTGCCAGACAAATCTTGCGGCACAGATCGTTTAGTTTCCAAGAGTTTTCTCAGCGATATGCTGATCCTACCAAAGACTTGAACTTTGTGTTGCGTGAAGCCAGGCTACAAGATCCAAAAAATCGTCAAAACAGTGTACCAGCAGATAACTTGCAACTGCAAGCATTTTGGCAACAACGCCAGCAACGTGTTATCCAAGAGTGCAAGGCTGCTTACGAGTGGGCTATTAGTGCAGGTATTGCTAAAGAGCAAGCACGTGCTGTGCTTCCTGAAGGCCTAATCGAAAGCCGACTTTACATGAACGGCACGCTGAGATCGTGGGTACACTTTATTGAACTGCGCAGTGCAAACGGCACACAACTTGAGCACCAACTGGTGGCTAAGGAGTGCGCTAAAGTGATTAGCGAAATCTTTCCGCTAATTGAGGAGCTTACCAGTGAATAACTACAAAGACTTTGAACACTGGTTTCATGAGTTAGAAAACTACGCTACCAGGGCAGAGCGCTGCTATGATGACTACGACATTCACCACAACCTAGACAGGTTTACGAACTTGCGTAGGTGGTTGGAAGCCGCTTTCTATGCAGGTCGTATGCAAACCAGCTATGTTTTAACAGTTGAGGGTCTGGACAGCGAGCCTTACATTACGCTTCCAGAAGAATTTTTAAAAGCACACGGCTGGCAAGAAGGCACTGTTCTTGAGTGGACAGATAACAACGACGGCAGCTGGACACTTAAGGCATCTAAGCTATGAGAGTAGTACTATATACCAAGGACTTTGAGCCTATTACTGTGTTAGATATTCCTGTGTGGTTGCTAGAACAACTTGAAAAGCATGGGGCTATAAAGATTGCAGTTGCACCAACACTTAAAAGTATAGCTGAAGCACTAAACCAAGAACTGCCACCTATACCGGAAGTTATTGATATTTACTGTAGAAAATTAAAGTGGGAAGATGGCTCACTAAAAACCATTCTTATAACAGAAAACGACGAACTTGCACTAGCACTTAGACCGGATTGGTTGCCTGGACAACAACAAGCAATTAACTGGTATCAGCGCACAATTCATGGTTTAGTTGACCAGCTGCAAAAGGCCATGAAGAACCGCTGACTTGACTTTTGAGTTGCCCTAGTGTATAATATAATTTATTAATCAACTGAGGTAAACCATGTTTTATTGTGTTCATTGTAGTGACGATGTTATGCCACAGCGTTGGAAGCTTGGCTACCATACTTGCTTGCCTTGCGGCGACAAACAAGCTCGTGAGCACAAGCATACCATTGTGCCTATGCACAAGTCAAACTACATTCCCGTATTCAATCGCCAAGACCTTGTTGGTATCAACAGCAAGGGCGGCAATCAACGATATTTTGGAGTCTAACATGATTACAATTACTGTACAATGCGAAGATTGGGATGAAGTGCGTATGCTGAGTAACGCCACTCAACTGCACCACTTGATGACTGACTACTTGGAAGCAATGCGTAGTGCACGCAAGCATGGCACCGAAGAGGATCAGCTTAAAGTGTTTGACAGATTTGAGTCGGACTTTTATCGTGCATTAGATAATCACCAAGGAGCCTACTAATGTCGCCGGAACTTGATAACAAACTTGTAACCAAGTATCCTAAAATCTTTGCTAATCGCTATGCCAGCCCAGATAAAACAGCAATGTGCTGGGGCTTTGAGTGTGGCGATGGTTGGTTTGACTTGATTGACAAACTGTGTAGCGAGATTCAGTGGCATCTAGACAAGAACTGCAAGCCTGGTACACCACAGTTTGTGGCTGTGCAGGTTAAGGAGAAGTTTGGTACGCTGAGATTTTATGGCGACGGTGGCGACGACAAAATCCACAACATGATTTGGTTTGCTGAGAGTTTTAGCGGCAAGCTTTGTGAGCAGTGTGGTAGTCCTGCTAAAGTGCGGGACGGCGGTTGGATTCGTACACTGTGTGATAAACACGCACAAGGGGAGGCAGCATGAATGTTGGAGCAGTATTACTTATAGTTGGTATACTGGTTACTGCTTTGGGTGTTGGTGGTATAGACGAAAGCGTATCAGATATTGACTGGTGGTTTAGTACCGGGGCTAGCGTTGTAGGTTTAATTATGATGGCCGCAGGCGTTGGTATAATCAAGGCACAAGATGAATAACACAGACACTAAATTTATTGAGTGGTTTTACCACGAGGTGTACGCAGAGCCTAATCACAACCGCAATGGTTGGATGAGTCAGTATGCAGATATGACCAAACACTATTGCCGTGACTGGTGGATGCGTCAAGCGTTCAAGGCAGGCTATGCCCAAGCACAGTTAGACGAGCAGCAAGGGCTAGACCAGTGGATGGAATCACTAGAAAAGGATTTAAATGAGTAGGCTACAACTATACGGCAGGCCTTGGGTAGTTTTTGACCCAAATAACGAAGACCACAGACGATGGTTTGCAGAGTTTAACAAACGTCGTAGCTGGGGCAGTTGTCCGGTCAGATTTGTGGTCGATCAAGATCACGGCGACCTATTAACACAAATTCAACGAGGATTGATACAATACTATGTCGACAGAGAATTCGGAACCAATTAAAACCCTAGACGACTGGATTAGGCGAGTTAAGGAATTAGAGCGACAACTAGAGCCTGCGCCTAACCCGTGGCCGTTTCCTGAGCCGTTTGGCAGCGATGCTAATAAGCCAGCGGCCGTTTGGCCGTTTCCAGACTGCGACGGCCCACCTGATGAAGAACCACTACAAGGACCACTACCGTGAAAGTTATTATTGGACCCTACAAAAACTGGATTGGACCCTATCAGATTGCTGAAGCACTCTGCTTTTGGAGTCCTAAAGTAAAAGACGAGTGTGGTATTCCACGCCACAAGGACTGGGTCCATAACTTTGGTACCTGGTTGGCAGAGAACAAGGACGGAAGCGACAGCTGGATTACCAAACTCTGCAACTGGATTGATGGCAAAAAGCAGCGCCAAGTTTACGTCCGAATTGACAAGTTTGACACTTGGTCAATGGATCATACCCTAGCACACATTATCCTGCCAATGCTCCGTCAATTGAAGGCTACCAAGCACGGCTCACCCCACGTTGACGACTTTGACTGCCCACAACATCTTTGGTCAACACACGCAAAGCCCAAGGAAAATGACTGGGACACCGACGAGTTTTGGCACCAACGCTGGGAGTATGTCATCCAAGAAATGATCTGGGCTTTTGAGCAACACCTGGATGACGACGCAGAGCAGCAGTGGTTTGACCATACAGGAGTAGACCCTAAAGCAACGCTCACAGAGCAAACCAAGCAGATCAAGCACGACCGTGAAGGCTACAATCAGTGGCAGCATCGCAAGCAACAGGGGTTCAAACTGTTTGGTAAGTACTACCAGGCACTCTGGGATTAAGCCGCTACTTGCGGCTTTTTTCACATCCAGAAACCCATAAATAACATAATCTACCTCCACACAAAATTTAAGGTTGCAGTGAATTTGCCCAATGTGCTATAATATTGTATAAATTACAGAGATAGATACAAGTTGCACAGCCGTGGTTGTTGACCTAAACAACACAAAATGCTAGTAATAAGGGACGATTCCAACGAGGGCCCCTTAATTACAGCAATTTTTGTAAGTTTAGGGTCAAAGACCAAAGGCTAAGTGCAACCTTTAAGTAGGATAATTGCGTCTAAAATCAAACCACTAAATTTAAAAATGATATTAAAAAAGCAAGACATATTTGAACTGCCACTAACAACAATTAATGGGTTGACTCAAAGCGAATTGGAGCTGTGGATCAAACAGGAGCATATTGCCCCACTTCACCAATGGTTGCTGCCACAGCTGGTTGCCTATTTCGGCACTTGGAAGTTGCTGGAGCACCCTAGTGGTGGTTGGGATATTTTGGGGATGCTTAAGCACAATATTGGTCAAGACCCTAAACTGCAGGGTTTGTGGAAGCTCTCTAGAGTTACCCGATCACTACTACTCCCATCGCAAACACAACACCCACAGTATGCACAGTTTACCCCACTCATCCTAATGGGGTTGAAATTGTACAAGGATGTACCCTACCAGAGTTGGCAGGGGCTTAAGCACTTGGAGTATATCTTAGAACCTAAGCTCTTGGAAGCAGTTGACCTCAGCATGGAACAACTGCAGGTTTGTGTTGGTTTAGGGTCAGAGGAGTTGTTAGCAATCAGAAATGAAGGTTTGATGAATAAGAGTGGAAAGAAGGCAGGTGAGTTGAAGCCTGCCGAAAGTACTTGGGCACTCACAGGCATTCAGCATACTAAGCTGGGTATACTACCCAAGCTAACACAGTCAATGCTAGCACAAATCTGGATAGCACATCCCACAAAGCGCACCAAGTACATGATCCTAGATCCCATTAACTGGGATTTGATGCCTGAACCACTAGTCACTAGTGAGATTTTTACATCACCTGAAAAAACACAACCTAAACAAGATACATTTGCAATGCCATGGCTATGAAATACACAAAAGAAATTACAGATAAACTAATTGAACAGTATAAAAGTGGTGTACCAGTTGTACAACTTGCACTAGACTTGGAAGTACCTGAACGCAGTGTAATTGCCAAGCTCTCGTCTCTGGGCGTGTACCAGAAAAAGCAGTACCTCAACAAGCGTGGTGAGGTCCCAGTCAAAAAATCGGAGCATATCGAACGCTTAGCAGAGCTTCTGGACGTCCCCAGTGACCAGCTGGAAAGCTTGGAGAAGGTAAACAAGCAGGTGCTGATTTTACTGGAACGAAAACTGACCCTAAACTGCGAAAATTTGGCTTAATCCCCACTAAACGCACAAAAGCCCACAAGTTTTGACACTTGTGGGCTTTTTTTATGTGTTCTAATTGTGTTGAAATTCAACCACAATAATGGCAAGTGTGTGGGTTGTGTACACTTGCCGCGGCTTAGGGTCAGACAATGAAGAATATACACTTGACACCCAAGGTTTAGCACTGTATAATATTGGCGCAGCAGCGCTAAAATTTTGGACCCTAAACTTGTGCAGGCAAAACAAAAGCCCCAACCATTGCCATGGTGGGGCTTTTGAACACGTCACAGTGATTTAGCTAAACAGCGTGTTTTTTGTGGCTCGCGAGCCGTGCACGTTTCAGTCGCTACAGTTCCAGTGCTTGCGATATCCGTGACTGACCATAGGTTGTCGCATTTGCTAGCGGTTTAGTGCAGTTGTCTCTGACTGGATATATTATACGCACCCTCCGCAGTTTAGGGTCGTTGTGGTATGTTCACACCATACCTAGCGCCAGCAAGACTCCAGACTTGCATTACCTCTGCCGAGGCTCTTGTGTTAGAAGATGGCTGTATTTTAAGGAGTTCTTTCTCCGGAGTACAATCCACTTGTATCCCGCCGACCGTGGTTAAAGCGGTTGGGTATTACTCTTATGCACCAGGCATTTCATACCCTGACCCTAGGTTGCGATTGGTGGCAGTGTTGAAGTCTGCCAGCGTCTTTCGCGGTGTCCTAGAGTTTCGGCCCATTGCAGGGCACTCATCAGAGGGTTTAGTTGGGCGGAGGATAGGCTTAGGATTCACCTCTCATTACAAACTTATCAAGCTTAGTCGCTTGGCCTTGTTTACCCGTTAATCGTGCTTAGGGCTGTTGCTCGGTGTATGGCTTTCCAACAATTAAGTAGTATCGCCGTGATTTGCTCGGCGACCGCTTACGCCCTTCATCAAACTATAATAATATTATACAATAATTAACCAATATAGTTCAAGTAAAAAATTTCGCAATCGTTGTTAATAGCGCTTGACTACCAATAAAAACAAATCGTTAGGTTGAGATAGTGGCTATAACAAACAGACTACTAGGACTAACTAGACCTTGAGCATTACAGGTGTGTCGACTAACAGTGACTGATTTGCGGTGTAATGGGTCTGGTTAGTTTTGTTGATCTTTCCCGACTGCGATATATCTATTATAAAGGATTTAGGGTCTCAATTCAAGTCAGAATTTTTTGACCCTAAACCAAAGCGGCTTACGCCAGCTTGGTGGCAAGTGCCTCCAGCACATCCAGGTTGGCCTTTTCAAGCGATTCAAACTGTTCTGCCGGGACACCGCAGGCTTGAGCGAGCCTGTCGACCAGATCAGCCTTCTTTACACGAGGCTGGGTTTGCTTGGTTTTGGCAACATACACACCTTCACGCGAGAGCTTGGCAACAATCGACCTGGTGGTTTTGCCCATTTCACGAGCGATCATTTCCACAGGCATACCCGATTGATACTTGCTGACAACTTCCAGCGTTTGCTCAGGGGTGTAATTAACCAGTTTAGTTTCGGTGGTCATAATGTTATTTCCTTTCTAACTGTTTAAGATAATATTATACTTCAACAAAGCTACCGGGTTCAACTTCAAAAAATTCGTCGTGTAGGTTGTATAAATCACAAATTTCACGAAGATCTGCATTCAGCATTTCCAGTTCCCGGTCTGTCAATTCCAAGGCGAAAAGTTCAAGTTGTGTCATCTCGGGTTCCTTTCTGATTTAATAAATAAATTATAAAGAGTTTGGGCACTTGCGGCAAGTGACTATTTCTGCTGGTGTTTGGCACGGCTGCTAAAAATACACTTGACAAGTAAAGGTTTTCCACTGTATAATGGGCGCGCCGCCACCATCAAGTTTTTCCACTTGAGATTTTGCACTGGCGCAGCGCGCTTAATGCACCCAAATCGTGGTTTGGTCAAACTGAAATGCGAATGCAAATGATAATGATTCGCATTTGCGTTGCTGGCGCGAAGTGAGTGCTCACTTCGCAAAATAGACCAAAAGTGTCGCGCCAGCGCAACACAGGGAAAACACCTATTGACACGCGCCCCAAAATTATGGTATAATTTTGGCGCCAGCGAAGTGAGCGCTCACTTCGCTTTAGGATAATAAAAAATCCCCTTTCGGGGATTAAACCGATTAAATCGGTTTTGAATTTGCCAAAGCCGAGAAAATAACCTTTAGGGCATTTTTATTTGCTTTGGTCAGAGAATCCACATCATTTTCGGGCAGATTCAAAATCCGACCAATCATTTCAGCGTGAATATCTTTTTTAACGGGCTTTTCACCAGTTTTAGAAACATATTCTTTGGCAATATATACTTTTTCGCGCGAGAGTTTTGCAACCACAGAGCGAACAGTTTTGCCCATGCTATTAGCAATATTTTCAACAGAAACGCCAGACTGATAATCGGAAATCATTTTGGCAGTTTGCTCGGGAGTATAGTTAACAGTTTTTGCAGTCATTTTATGCACCTTTCAGCGTTAGGGTTTATCGAATCAACAGACATAGTATATAGTAAATAGAATCCCCTGTCAACACTAGGGTTTTTGTTGCTTATTTGCCACATTAGGGTTTGTCCCTATTGACACGGGCCAAAATTATATAGTATAATTTTGGCGCCAATAACCCTACAAACTGTAGGGTTATTTTTATTTAAAAGCGTTATAAATTCCGATTATATTGGCTACAAAAAATGTAGTATTTAAAACCAAAAGCGAACGATTATTAGTTTTAAATGCAACATATAGCCAACTGGCAGAACCAAATATAAATGCAATATAACCAATTTGAATATATTGCATGGCAACCAAAAAACTGCCGAATATACTGGTAAATGTACCAAACCAAGAAATTAAATTAATCATGCTTTTTAACCTCAATATGGGTTTTATTAGTTTCTATATAATCCATGAATTTACCAACCCAAATTGGGCTAGAAAAATGAAGGGCTAAAAGTGAATAGCCAATAATATCTAAAATCATCTTGAAATCTCCATTGAGTGATAAGGGTTAGGCTCTAAACCATATTTTAGCATAATTTCTTGCCAATGTTTACCATGTCCGCATTTTTTCTCCGATTCTCCGAATAAGTTATAATCTGCCTGATGAATAATCTCATGGGGTAATATAACTTCGATCATTTCCTTGTAATATTCGGGGCTTGCAATAAAAAACTTATAACCCAATTCTACAATATTAGATTCTTGGTGAGAATAACCCGCAGTGCGCCACAATCTACCCGACAATTTTACAATGGGCGGATTATACTTGCAGAGTTTAGGATAACTTTCGCAAAGCCTATCCCAAATTCGGCTAGACTGCCGATTTAAAAATTCTGTTAGTTTTTCTCGGTTCATGCCCACATTATACACGAATTTCAGACAATGCAACACCTAGTGCAAAAATACAACATAGGGGAAAACACCTATTGACACGGGCAATTTTACTATAGTAAAATTGGCGCCTCCGAAGTGAGCGCTTACTTACATTGGGCACAAAAAAATACCCGAAAAAATTATTTTTTCGGGTACAGTTTAAAATAAATAATAATGCCGAGAAATATAATATTGGCAGTATAGTTAAATAATAGTGGCAAATCCATTTTAGGCAAAATATAAATAAAGGTAAATACCTCACCCGCAAACCACATTGACAATAATCCCCAAGTTAATCCAGCCGAGGATTTTGTTTTCCATGATTCTATTGCTTGCGGTAAACCGCAAAATGCCAATAATATAGAACCAATCCAACCTAGTATTTCCATGATAATTACCTAATAATCAAATCTGCCGTAGTGTGGATATTATACGGCATTTCGTAATGATCGTCAATATCGTATCTTTTGTTGTTGTAAAAAAACAACAACAAAAGAATAATCCAATAAACCTTATATTTTTGTGTCATAATATCAAGCCTTGAAATGGTCGCGCACCTGAAAATGATTCCAGTCATAAGGCATAATCTTAGATTGCCAATCGCGCTTTTTGATAATATTGGCGAGAATAGGCAATTCAAAATCTCGCGCATCTTCTAGCGCAGTATGGGGTTCAGTAATAAGATTATTATTAATAAACCCGCAAACAACCTCGGCATTAGTTTTGAAAGTCATATTGCCGTGTTTTGTAGGATTATTGAATTGGTGATTTTGCAAACAAAACTGTTTGTATTTTTTGGTTTTGCAAATATTACCAATAGCGGCTTGCCATAGGCAAAACTTGGAATTGAAACCCGACAAATCAATACCAGTATTAGCGCATTTTGTCAAATCAAATGCAAGATTATATGCGGTAAGGGTAGGATTATATTTGCCGATAGCCTGATTAATCCATTTATTAATTGCGTTAACCGATGCAACCATACGCAAACCATTATCTAGCATGGCAGTATATTGTGCTTTGCGTTTTTGCAAACCCGAATAACCCCAAATATCATTGGCATTTTTGTCGTGGAATAGTTCCATAGAACCATAATGCCCATGAACCAAAACCGCGCATTGGTTATAAATATTACCATTGCGATCACAAATAACAATTGCAAAATCTGCAACAGTATCATTAATTGTGGTTTCGGTATCGAGAATTGCAAAAAACTGTTTGCGAGCCATTGAATTAGTCCTAAGTGATAAACAAGCCTAATTATACACAAAAAATTGACCTTGACAAGCCCTGTGCAAAAATACAACATAGGGGAAAACACCTATTGACACGCGCGCAATTATACTAGTATAATTGGCGCCCCTGTTGCTTTTTTGCAACAGTGGGCTTGTTTCACGTGAAACATCAGTCACGGCTTATATACCACGATTCCCAAATAAAATAAACCGCAAAAAATATAACCAAACCCAAAAACCACATAATAACCTCAGTCATAATTAATGCCCCTGTTTGCTTGGAATATAAACACCGCGAATATTGAAATAATCGCAAACTGCTTTTAGATAACTAACATTATCTTCATAAAATACGCAATTATCACGATCTACATTAGGCAACATATCGAAAACCTTACGCAAACCATTAATTTTTAGAGTACCACCGGAAATAGTTTCACCATCAGGGCGAGAAACAATATAATCAGGATTTCCTAGTTTGTCGCTAATAAACGCATAATCAGCGTCCCGCAAAATACGGGCAGTAGCAATAACGACAAAACAGTTATTATCTGCCAAATCTCGCTTGTAATTTTCGGCAAGGGGAAGCAGAGAATCAGAACCCGCGCGATATTCATTTTCGCGCCAGTAATTGAGATCAATACGCTCACCATTTGCATCAATAATTGTACGATACCGATGCAGGGAACAAACAATTGTGCCATCCATGTCATATATTGCAATCCTATTAACCATATTATTCCTCGGTGAAGTATTGAGCCAATGCGCCATTATACTCTGCCATATTAGCAAATGTCAAGCCGTGACGCTTGCAAAATTCTGCAAATTCTGCAATCTGTTTTTCGGTGTAGTTTTGTGTTTTCATGCCTTAATTATAGCGATATGCGCGAGCCTGTCAACCTAGGACAAACCCTAGTGTGAAAAAATACAACATTAGGGAAAGTACCTATTGACACGGGCCAAAATTATATAGTATAATTTTGGCGCCAATAACCCCACAGGTTGTGGGGTTATTGTGGGTTACCAATCGTCACCAAAGCTACCATAGTCCTCATCAGTACCCCAACCCACGCTAGCCAATGCGCTAGCATGGTCGCCGTCCATACTGTCATCATACTCATCACAGTATTCAGCGATAACATCTGCAACCTCGCTAAACTCACAGTTTAGCATATCTGCAATTTCATGCTCAGAATGTCCAAGTTCAAAAAGATCAATAATAGATTGCTTATAGTTGCTCATAGTTTACCTCACGCAGTTTCAATAACAGTAGCAGGGAATTTAATTTCGCCATCAAATTCTAATTGATCGCGCTCAAATTCTGTAATAAAATCGTCAGGCTTAATAGCCCAGTCAACAATATATTCCTCAGCAAATTCATGCGCGTATTCAATTTTAGAACGCACCAATTCTATCACAGATTTTGCTTCAGATTCTGATCCTGTAAAATTTAGAATCTTATATTCGCATCCACCCTTAAATTTCCAATAAGGGCTATTTGCATCGCCATAATTTTCTTTGTATTGAGTGTAGATCAATAGCATCATATTTACCTCGATTATTCAGTTACCTGACGAAAAAGCCAATGCGGATTAATCCCATGTCTTTTTGCCGCAATTTTGCAAGCATCCATAGGTTTAATGTTTTTAACGCACATCATACTCACAACCATTTTAATAGCCAATTTTCTAGCAATCAATAGGCGTCTAAAATCTAATTTTGAATTTTTAGTTTGTGTCAATGTCATGTATGAAAATCTCCGAAAGTCCAAAGTTAGTTTCTAAGTCCGATGCCCATTGTTTGAAAATTTTACCATGAATCTCAGCAACGCGCAATTCCTCTTGCTTGGCATGGATTAGTTCATGCGCTAGCAGTGTATCAAAATCTCTGCCAGTGTCAACAGTGTAGATTGTGATTTTATGGCCGATTAGTTTAGCAGTCCTATCGCTGTAGTGTGGCAGATAGAATGCGTCAGCATCTTTGCCCTTGCGGGTTTTTATGGTAACAGTCACGGGCTTTTTAATTCCCATGTGTGCGATCAGTGCGTGAAGTAGTTTCATGTGTCCAATTATACAGAGCCAAGCAATGTTGTCAACCTAGGGAAAACACCTATTGACACGGACCATTTTACTATAGTAAAATGGCGCCCCCATGTTGCACCGCAACATGGGTCGCAAGGGTTATAGCATCTTGCCTGATATACGCTTCATAGCAGAATCGTATACAGGGGCAGTCAACTTTTTGCCCAAGAGCTTTTGTTTAGCAAGCCACACAAAACCCTGATATGTGGTAGGCACAACAAAAAATTCTAGCGGAGCATCAAAGGATGCAATGTCTACCCTACGGGGCATCATCATCCTGGGTTCTGTAGCCAACGCTGTTTGCTTCATGTTAATCTCCTATGTATGCCTACATTATATCATAGCATAATAACCCTGTCAAGTGTAGGGGTAAGTACCCCTACACAACATCAGGTTTTCTCAGCCCTGATAAAGTCAGCTATTGCCTTCAGTGCAGTCTTGTTAGCCTTAGTCAGAGAATCTACATCATTCTCCGACAAGCCTAGTGCATTGCCAATGAAGTCAGCATGAACATCCTTCTTAATTGGCTTCTCTCCAGTTTTGCTAACATATTCCTTAGCCTTGTATACCTTCTCACGCGAGAGTTTAGCAACCACGCTACGCACAGTCTTGCCAAGATCGCTAGCAATCTTTTCAACGCTAATGCCAGCCTGATAGTCAGCAATCATGCTAGCGGTTTGCTCAGGGGTATAGTTCACAGTCTTTGCAGTCATTTCGATTTCCTTTCCTAACGATGAGCCTCTAGTATAGCATGATAGCCAACGATTACCAATTGTATTTTTCTATTGGTTATGCACACACGATAGAAAAAATCTATTGCCGCCCCCTTGACGGGGGCAAAGTAGGTATGGTACAATATAGGGCGGTTATCGGACTATCAAAAGTTGAATGCTCGCTACACCCCCTCACACGCGGCCTATCAGGGATTTTTTCAAAACCATTAAGGTGCCAAAATTAGCACTTGCTAAAAACTACCCAAGCTGATATAATCGTACAAAACAGGAGTGTTAAAAAATGAGTGCTCAAGACGCAAAAACCAAACACAGTTTACGTAGACACTATAGCGAGTGCAAACAACTACAGCAACAAAAAATTGCAAAACTTCATGGTATAGAGGATCCTAGTAAACATTACTATAATAAACATCATGCACTAGACTGCGGCAATCCACAGTGCCCGGTATGTGGTAATCCTAGACGAAGCCACAAAAACACACTCACTTATCAAGAACAAAAGTTTTACCAGTATATAGAGGACAAGGATGACAACACACCTACCAGCAGAGACAATCAAGATCTCACCTGAGGCACTGGAAGTTGCCAACGCCTACCTACAGCTGCAAGACGCACGCAAAGTTGCTGACGAATTGGATGTAGACCCTCAGGTGGTAACAAACTACTTAGACCGCCGCGAAGTAAAGCAGTATATAGATACTGTATTCCGCGACATGGGTTACAATAATAGATTCCTTATGCGTAAAGCCATGGACGCCCTTATCCGCCAAAAGTTTCAGGAGCTGGAGGAGTCTGGCGTTGGGTCAAGCAAGGACATTGCTGAGCTGCTACAAATGTCACATAAAATGTCAATGGACTTGCTAGACCGTGAGATTCAACTGGAGAAGGCACGCACACAAGTGAGTGGTCCGCAAAAGCAGGTAAACGTGCAGATTAATGAAGGCTTGGAAGGCTCAAAGTACGCACAGCTTGTGCAGAGACTAATGACTGGTGAAGGTATTTAATGTTAATTGTAAGCAGACCAGATATAGAGCGCGACCATATAGTAGACTTTCCAGGCGACAAACGGTTTATTAAACTACCAATCGACAACTACCTAAAACTCTTAGGCATCTACGACACCATTAACCGTCCACAGATTGCCCTTATCAACGCAGTCAACGACCCTAAATACAGATTTATCTGCGCTGCACTTGCCCGTCGTTTAGGCAAAACCTACATTGCTAATGTAATTGGTCAGCTAGTAACACTGGTACCCAATTCGAATGTTTTGATAATTTCGCCCAACTACAACCTCAGCAGTATCTCGTTTGAACTGCAAAGACGGTTGATAAAACACTTTGACTTGGAAGTTACGCGTGACAACCTTAAAGACAAGATTATTGAATTATCTAATGGCAGCACAATCCGCATGGGCTCACTCAGTACCGTGGATAGTACAGTTGGACGCAGCTATGATCTCATTATATTCGACGAGGCCGCTCTTGGAGAGGGAGGCGAGGCTGCTTTTAATGTCGCACTAAGACCTACTTTGGACAAGCCCACTGCAAAAGCTATATTTATCTCTACCCCTCGCGGTAAGCAGAACTGGTTTTCGCAGTTTTGGAATCGCGGCTTTGATGAAAACTTCAAGGAGTGGGTATCGCTACAAGCTGACTACAGTGAAAATACCCGTATGGCTGAGTCTGATGTTGAAGAAGCCAGACGTAGTATGTCAAAAGCTGAGTTTGAGCAGGAGTACTTGGCCAGCTTTACCAGCTATGAAGGTCAAATTTATCAAATTGCAGACAGCAATGTAGTTAGTGAACTGCCTGAGGACTTGGTTTTGCAGCGACACTGCGAGTTTATTGCTGGTTGCGATCCTGGCTACAGAGACCACACCGCATTTGTGGTGGTTGGCTACAGTTTTGATCAAGACAAGTTCTATGTTGTTGAAGACTATCAAGAACGCGAGCGTACTACAGCTGAGCACGCACAGCACTTTAAAGAATTCTGTCAGCGCTGGGGCGTGGAAACTATATTTATTGATTCAGCAGCTGCACAGTTTTCAAGTGACCTTGCCTACCAGTACGATTTGGCAACCACAAAAGCTAAAAAAGATGTGCTACCTGGCATTGCTTACCTGCAAACGCTACTACAACAAGGCAGACTATTAGTACATCAAGACTGTAAACACGTCTTAGCTATGTTGGACCAGTATCGTTGGGACGATCGTGAAGGTTTACAGCGCGAACGACCAAAACATGATGATTATTCGCACATGGCTGATGCGTTACGCTACGCCCTTTATACCTACACTATATAGGTATTATAAAAATTAGCATTGACAATGTTATGCTTGTGGTGTATAATACCTATATCCATTTGTGTAAGTAGGGTTTTAAGGTGGCAAAAAATACAAACAAACGCATTCCTGTAAAGTGGGTGCGTGATAGAGCTAAGAGTGCTTATGAAAAGCAGCAAAGCTGTTATATTTGTGGTGGCCAACAAGATTTAGAACTACATCACTTGCACAGTATTACTGTATTGCTGGAACGGTGGGCTCAAGCTAAGGGCTATGATATAAGTACCGATGAGGGCATTTTGGCTGTTCGCGACGAGTTTATTGCAGAGCACAACAGTGAGATATATGAGCAGGTGTATACCCTATGCAACCGCCATCATGTCCAACTGCACGGTGTCTACGGTAAAACTCCACAACCTGGTAGTGAACCTAAGCAGGCCAGGTGGATCGCAATACAGCATGAAAAGCATTTAAACGGTGGCGAAAAGATCAAGCAACCTAGCTTTGGTAGCTATTTCAGCGAATTTTGCTAAGGGTAGCTATGAGTATAATCACAAACATGCGCCACTGGCTGGTAGAGAAATTAAATCCAGCGCAGGAGCGAATCGCACAAGGCGAAGGCACAAATTTAGGCAGCGAAGCCAAGATTTTAACTTATCGTCAAGCATTTAAAAAGTTAGAATCTGTAAATCGTAGTGTCAGCATGGTGGTAAATGCAGCCGCTTCACTAGACTACGATATAAAAGACAAAGTACATGACGGAGTAGTAGGCGGAATTAGGCAAAAAACCTTAAACACACTACTAAACTTCAGACCAAATCCTTATCAAAGTGCACTAGAATTTCGTCAGTGTATATTTACTGACTTGTTGTTGGAAGGCAATGCCTTTGTACACTTTGATGGCACGTTCTTATATCATTTGCCAGCAGAGAATGTAGAAATACTAACAGACACTAAAACATTTATTAAAGGTTATAAATATAACGGTTTAGTAGATTTCAAAGAGTCTGAAGTTTTTTACTTCCGTGATACTAGTTCTGAGAGTATCTACCGCGGAGCAAGCAGATTGGAGTCTGCAGAACGTAGCGTAAAAATTCTTTACTCAATGCAGCAGTTTCAAGAGCAGTTCTTTGATAACGGTGCTGTATTTGGTTTAGTGTTAACATCGGACAACACACTATCACAAATAGCAAAAGAAAAAACAATAAATTACTGGTTACAAAAATATAGCAGCAAAAATGGTGGCAAGCGTCCAATTATCTTGGACAGTGGCTTAAAACCTCACAATATTACAGACGCAAGTTTTAAAGAAATGGATTTTGATCAGTCGATCAAAACTCATAGTGAAAAAGTTATGACTGCGGTGGGCGTACCACCCATATTATTAATGGGTGGTAACAATGCTAACATTTCCCCTAATCTACGCTTATTTTACTTGGAAACAGTTATTCCAGCTGTACGTAAGTATGTTTCCAGTATCGAAAGATACTTCGGATATGATGTGGAACCAATTACAAGCAATGTTAGTGCGTTGCAGCCCGAACTAAAGGATATTGCGCAGTATCATGTTGCGCTAGTAAATGGTGGCGTTATAACTCCAAACGAAGCCAGACAAGAGTTGCGTTATGACAGTATGGATGGTCATGACGAGTTGAGAATACCGGCCAACATTGCCGGTAGTGCTTCTGATCCATCGCAAGGTGGTAGACCAGAGCAATAAAGGAGTATTATGGTAGATAAAGATAAAATACTTTACTTTAACAGTAAATTTACTGCCAAAGCACTACCCAAAGACGATGATGAAGATCAGAGCATAATGATTGAAGGTTATGCTAGCACCAACGACAAGGACAGACACGGAGACGTAGTCCCTACTAGCGTTTGGGAAAAAGGGTTAGCAGATTATTTAAAAAATCCTGTTATCCTAGCTTATCATAATCATACAATGCCGGTAGGCAAAATGGTAGAACATAAAGTTGACAGCAAAGGTTTGTGGATTAAAGCCAACATTACCGATGCTGCTGGCGATGTGTACAAGCTGATTAAAAAAGGTGTACTAAGCGCCTTTAGTATTGGGTTCCGCATTAAAGATGCAGAATACAATAACGCAGCCGAGGTTTTCTTAGTTAAAGATTTGGAACTACATGAAATTTCCGTCGTGTCAGTGCCAGCAAATCAAAATACATTGTTTAATTTAGCCAAGTCATTTGATACTGACGAGGAATATAGTTTGTATAAACAGCAATTTGCACCCGGCAGCGAGTCAGCTAAAGGGCTAGAGTCCTCAACGGAAGCAAATAGCGACATTAAAAAGGAATGGAATATGGATCCAAAAGATTTAGAGAAGATGTTAGCTGACGCTGCTGCTAAAGCCGCTGAGCAAACTGCCAAAGCTCTAATTGAGGCCCAAGAAAAGGCTGCACAAGAGAAGGCTGCTCAAGAAAAAGCAGAAGCCGAGCTACAGGCTCGTATTAAGGCCGCTGTTGCTGCCGTTACACCAACAGAAACTGGTGCTGAAAAGCTACTAGCCGAAGTTGAAAAGCGCTTAGAAGCAGAGCGCGCAGAGAGCAAGAAGGCTCTTGAAGGTTTAGAAGCTGCTCTTAAAGAGAAGGCTACTGAACTAGAAGCTATCCAGAAAAGCAAGATGCAATTCAGCGATAGCAAGCAAGGCGATATGCAGTATGCCGACAAAGAAAAGGCAGTTCTGCTAGCTAAGATGGCTGGTAAGAGCCTAGAGAGCACCAAGTTTGGTGGTCAAATGGTTCAAAAGTACGGTGCACACGTACCTAGCGCCACCTGGGAACTAGAAGTTAGCCTAGCAATGGAAAACGAAGTTCGCAGACGCCTAGTAATTGCTCCTACACTACGTGCAATTAATATGCAAACCAATGTTATGACTATCCCTGTAAATCCAGAGGCTGGCATGGCAACATGGGTACAGAACGCCCAGTTTGGTACAAGTGGTAGCGCAGGTGGTAACGCTACACACGCTCTAAAGGAAATCACCTTAAACGCATACAAGGTTGCTACAAACGAGTATGTCGCTTTCGAAGAGGAAGAAGACGCTCTACTAGCAATTATGCCTGTTGTTCGTGACGCCATGGTTCGCCGTGTTGCTCGTGCAGTTGACAAGGCATTTGCTCTTGGTGCTGGTGCTGGTGCTGATCCTGTTAAGGGCTTGGCTGCTTATGACGCAGCAAGTGCTGTTACACTAGATATTAGCAACAATGACAAACTAACTGTTGCTAAGCTACGCGATGCACGTCGTGATCTAGGCGCATGGGGTCTAGACCCAAGCGAAATCATCTACATCGTTTCTACAGAAGGTTACTATGACCTACTAGATGACACAGATTTCCAGACAATGGATAAGGTTGGCGATCGTGCTACTATCCTAACTGGTCAAATCGGTAGTGTTGCAAATAGCCCAGTACTAGTAAGTGCTGAGTTTAATGCCAAGGCTGCAGGCGAAGTAGCTGCTCTAGCATTTGCTCCAGGTAACTTCCTGGTTGGCAATCAGCGCGGTCTACGTGTTGACACAGACGATCTAGTTGAGACACAGCGTCGTGTTATGGTTGCAAGCCTACGCACAGGTATGACACAAGTTACAACAAACCATGGTGCAGGTGTTAGCGCCATTCGTTTCGTAGCTTAATTGTTACTGGGACAGGGGTCGAAAGATCCCTGTCTTTTAACTGGATTCCTAGGAGTCTAGTTAAAAGACAGGAGGACTAGTTGATGGCAGATTTAGTTACAAAGCAAGAATACAAAACATACGCTGGCATCAACAGTACTAACCACGATGCCGAAATAGAGTTTTTAGTTCCAAAAGTTTCGGAATTAGTAAAAACCTATTGCAGACGAACATTTATAGACCACTTTGATGAAGCTAAAATAGAAGTATTCAAAGGCGGCCACCCAACAATTATTCTAAAAGAAACACCAGTTACACAAGTTATTAGCGTCGAGCGTAGTACAAACTATGGGCAGACTTATACTAAGCTAATTAAATTTACAGATTGGGTACAAGACGGAGATAATATCGTCTCTTTAGACCCACAAGGTGTTTGGAAAGAATTAATTAATGGTTACAAGATAACTTACTTTGCAGGTTATGAAGTTGTACCACAAGATTTAAAATTAGCAGTATTAGACTTGATTACTTACTATCGTAAAAATGATGGTGCTATTCACAGTACTAAGGCTCCAGGCACTAATAGTGTACAAATTGAGTATGTAAGTACAACTAATTTACCGGCCCATATTAAGCGTATACTAGATCAATATGTATCGGACTATACATGAGTATCGCGCAGTTTTCTCCAATTCTAAGACAGCGTATACTTGATGTATATGGTGACGGCTCTAATAAAATAGATCTGGCAAATTTTAGAGGCAAAACTAGAAAACAAATATTTAAAGAGTTACCAGATACAAAATCTCTTCGTAAAAAGTTCGAAGCTTCTGATTTTCATACTTCTAGTTTAACCATTGATGGTATGTCAGCGTTAAACAAACGAATAATTGAAACTATGGAAGAAAGCAACGTTAAACAAATAGTTGCTAATTTTCTAAATAATCAGAATTTTTTCTATGACTTTGTAGGGTACATAGAAAACGAAAAAAGAGCAAAAGTATCCGAATATGGTGTTAGTGACATTAGATTAGAAAATGTACCTCAAGATACTTTAAAAAATTATTTTATAGATTACATTAGTACTAATCTAAAACAAGTACCAAAAGCCGTTATTGATAATATACGAGAGAATGTTCAGTCTGGCCACCTTGCCGGAATTTTCTTCTTAAAGTTAAAAGTGGCACTAGGTGTAACTGCAAAAGTAAGTACTGATGTAGAAGCTACCTATAGAGACTTTACCGTCAGCATGCCAGGACTAGATGATCCCAAGGCTCTACAAGCATTAGATTCAGTTCTAAAAGCAGTTTTAGATGCTGATTACCTAACTAGTAATCTTATTACAGAGTCACAGGTATTTATTGATGCTACAAAATATGCTCTTGGAGAAAACCCAAGACTTATAACTGAGCTCCAGTTTACAGCAGATAATAAAGCCGCCGGAGATTTATTACAACAAACAGGTAAATATTTAAATAATTTAATACAGGCCGCCAGTAAAGGCGAAATGGGTTCTACAGAACAAGCAGTAAAAAAGTTAATTCAATCACTACAACCTGTTGTAGATGTAATACTGCAAAAAGCAGAGGAGTTAAAAGCTCCACTACAACAACAAGGACTGTATGATAAAATAGTTAAAAATGCAAATTTTTTGGCTAACAGTTTAATTAATGCTCCTGGTTCTGTAACAATAAAAGATGGCATAGGCCAATCAATTGCTAGTATTATAAAGAATGGCAAAGCGGTAAAAGAGAGTAAAACTCGAATTAAGCCAAAGGCTATAATTACTAAGCATAAAGAAGTTATAAATATAAGTAAAGTTGCAAAAGATTTTAAACTAGCTGTAGATGAGATTAAAAAGTCAGTTAAAAAGACAAAAATCTCAAAAACAGTGGCTGTGAAAACCGCAGCTGTAAGAGCTGCGTCTGACATTATGTCTTTACAAAAAATACTAGACGGTAGTTTAGTAGAGCAAGTAAAACGTAATATGGGTAATGGTAATCGCCGTGATGTGCTTAATTTACGTACTGGACGTTTTGCTGAATCTGTAAAGGTAGAGCGTTTAAGCGAAAGTCGACAAGGAATGATAACCGCTTTTTATAGCTATATGAAAAATCCATATGCAACATTTAGTGCAGGTGGTAGGCAAGAGCTGCCAAGAAGCCGAGATCCTAAACTGCTTATCTCAAAATCAATTAGAGAACTTATGCAACAGCAAGTTGCTAACAGAATGAGGGCAGTATTAGTATGAGTAGACGAACTAGTATAGTAAAAGCATTAAGTGAAAAATTCAAGGAAATAGACGGTACTGGCCAATATAAAACTAATCTTTTTCAAAACAGCTATGCAAAGCTAAAGTTTTGGGATGAAGTGCAGGATTTTCCGTGCGTTTATATCCACCCAGGTTCAGAAACTAGAGATTACCTACCAAGCAACTTTACCTGGGGAATGTTGCAGGTATGCGTAAAAGTTTATGTACACGGCGAAGATGACGCACAAGAACAACTAGAAAATTTACTAGATGACTTGGAGCTGTGCATTGATAATAATCGTGTGCTACAATATGATGTGGTGAATAATTTGGAAACAACGGAAATTTTAATCCAGAGTATTACTACTGACGAAGGTTTGCTGGCTCCATACGGCGTTGGCGAAATTAACTTAGAAGTGCGTTATGCGCTTCAATAACTACGATACACCGGCACAGATAATAGTCTAGTAAAGGTGCTCAAAGTTATACATTGAAAAGGAATAACTATGGCAGTTAATTTAATTCGTAATAGTAGAGTTTTCTTTACTACCAACGTAGATAGCCAAGGTCGTGTAAAGGCTGGTGCATACAAAGATGCAGGTAGCTTGTTTAGCGAAACTAATACTTTTGAGATTCAAGTCTTAGAAGGCATGACCTTTAGTCAAAATACAACAATCGATACTGTTACACTAAACGAAGCCGGCACAGCACCTGCTCGTGGTCAGCGCAGTTTCAACACAGCACTAGAACCTCTAGACTTCAGTTTTAGTACTTACTTACGTCCATTTAATAACGGTAGTACAGTAACAGCAGAAGAAGCTTACTTGTGGAACGCTTTTGCTGGTAGTATTGCAATTGGTACAGCAAATGCTGCTTGGACTAATGGTAGTCCTGCTACACTAAGCGTTGCGCAGAGTAACAAGCATCAATTACAAGCATTTGGTTTAATCATCATATTTGATGACCTGGCTTATGTTTTGGATAATTGTGCCTTAGATACAGCCACCCTTGATTTTGGAATCGATGCTATTGCAGCTATTCAGTGGGCGGGTAAAGGCTCATTAATTCGTCAATTAGATATTAAAGCAGGTGCACCAGCAAGTGCACAAGTGCCACTAACTGGTAGCGACTTGGCTACTGGTACTAATGACGCCAAGGAAAAGAACTCAAGTGCTAAGTATATTACCAATAAGCTAACTGTTCTGCAAGTTAATGATACAATCAATGACTTTACAGGCAGTGACTATACAGTACCTATCACTGGTGGTAACATTACACTAAGCAATAATCTAACATATCTAACACCAGCTAACCTTGGTGTTGTTAACCTACCTATTACCTACTTTACAGGTACACGTAGTGTAACAGGTACACTAACTGCGTACTTACGTAGTGGCAGTACAAATACCGGCGGCTTGTTAAATAGTCTGCTTGCAAATGCTGCTAATGAAATTGATCCTGACTACGCGATCAATATTCAAATGGGCGGTGCAAGTGGCACACACGTCGACCTAAAGATTCCTGCAGCTATGTTGCAAATTCCTACTGTTAACACTGAGCAAGTTATTAGTACAACTATTACTTTTAATGCACAAGGTTATACTGGTACGGACTTCGATATTGATGCCGCAAATGAAATTACTGTGGAATATCACGCAACAGTTTAAGCTGTAACATTACAGCAGGTGCCGGGCTGATCTCCGGCACCACTTTTTAATCTAGAAAATTAAAACTAAGGACAAAAATGGCACAAGAGATTAGCCTAAAAACACTACTAGTACCAAGCAAAACAATCGAAGTAGAGTTTCCAGGGTTTCCAGAATTTAAACTGGAAATTAATTACCTAAGTCGAGACGGCTTAATTAACCTGCGAAAGAAATCTACAAAAACTACGTTTAAAGGTCGCCAAACCCAAGAAGAATTTAATGAGGATCTTTTCTTGGAGTTATATGTTGACGCAGCTATTAAAGGCTGGAAAGGACTAAAGTTTAAGTATATTAACTTGTTAGTTCCTGTTGATGTATCACAATTTGATCCTGAAGACGAATTAGCATACAGCAAAGAAAATGCTCTTATGCTAATGAAGAATAGCAGCGATTTTGATAGTTTTGTCAGCGAAAAGGTAAACGACCTGGGAAACTTCTCGAAGAACAACTAGTTTCAACAAAAGAACAGTTAGTTAGTTATATGCAAAATGCTACACTTGGTATGACCAAGGACCAGTATTTTGATATGTGCGACCAACTGGGCACGGAACCGGTTGATAGTGAAATACCAGTTGAGTTTGATGATTTTCCACTAGAAGTACAAACCGCACTAAGCATTTACAAAATCTTACGAGATGAGTGGGAATTTGTTGGTGGCAACTATCTAGGCAAGAATATCAATGGCATCTTTGAAGTATTTGATGCTTATGATATTGCTCGTTGTGACAGAAGGTTTTACTTGGAATTAATACACATTATTGATTCTGTGAGAATTGACGAGATTAGAAAGCAAAAACAACAAGAAAAACCCGCTAAGTAAAACCTAGCGGGTTTTTTATTGCTAAAAATTTTTTGGTTTGACAATTGTAGGCCACAATGCTATAATGGTACCAAACTAATTATCATTGTAGGTTAGCCAAGGAGCATCTATGGCAGGAAACAGCGTAAACGTTAACTTAGAAGTTAGCGATAGTAGTGGCAGCTTGAAAAAGCGCAACGAAGAAGCAAAAGAATTAAACAGAAATTTAAGTGCTGCTGCACGAAATGCAGAAAAAGCACTACGTCCTGCTGCGCGTATGCAGCCGCAGGGTGAAGGCACTGAGTATGGTCGTGCTCGTGGTAGTATGGGTACTACCGGAGCTAGCGCTAGAGACTTTGCAAACCAAGCTCAAGGTTTGGGTGGATTGGTACGTGTGTACGCAACTGTTGCTGCCAACTTGTTTGCTGTTAGCGCTGCTTTTAATGCTCTAAAAGAAGCTGCTAATACTACAAGTATGATTAAAGGATTAGATCAACTAGGTGCGGCAAGCGGAATGGCCCTAGGTTCATTAAGCCAGAGATTAGTGCAAACAACCGATAATGCTATTACTCTTCGTGAAGCAATGACTACTGTGGCAAAAGCTAGTTCCGCAGGGTTAGATAGCAGACAAATTTTAGAAATTGGTCAAATTGCTAAAACTGCCTCGTTAGCTCTTGGTTTAGACATGACCGATGCTATTAGTCGCTTAACTCGCGGTATTACTAAACTAGAACCCGAATTGCTGGACGAACTAGGTTTATTTACTAAAATTGGTAAAGCTACTGATGACTATGCGCGTAGTGTTGGTAAAACAGCAGCCGGTCTAACCGATTTTGAACGACGTCAAGCTTTTGCCAACGCTGTATTAAAAGAGGGCAGAGATAAATTTAGCGAATTACAAGGTTTAGATGCAAATCCATACCAGCAGTTAGAAGCTAGTATAAGAAATTTAGCTACAGCTGGATTACAATTAGTAAATAAAGTACTAGTTCCTATAGCAAATGTTTTTTCTCAAAATAGTGTATTGTTAACTGCTGCACTTGGTCTGATTGCGATGAGACTGACTAAAATGGCAATCCCGGCCTTAACAAGCTGGAGAGATGAACTGGTCAAGTCTGCACAAGTAGCAAAAGCTAAAGCTAGGGACATTACTGAGAGTTTTGCAGAGAAAAGTGTTGGTATGACAATGGCGAAGTTTAATTTGCCAGAACTACAAAAGAATTTGGATGATGCCAAAGCTAGATATGCACAAGCTGCCAAAAAGATAGCTGAAATTCAGCAACAGGCTGGATTTCGTCAAACAAAAACTACTCAAAATATAGCTGCCGGTGTATATGGCGAGGATCCAAAAGATTTTGCCAGAACACAAGCACAGATTAATAGTTTAAGTAAGCAAACAACGGCAGAAGCTAAAGCTTATGCAGAACAACTACGAATTGCCAAAGAAAGTCAGAAAGAAATATTAAAGTATACTAAAGATATTGGTAGTGCTCAAAATGCGGCAGAAAGACAGTTTGCTAAAACTAGTCTAGAAGAGGCGGCCCGCAAATCAATAAGCCAACAAGCCGGTGCAAGAGCAGAGCGTTTAGATATTTTAAGTCAAGTTAGTGGCAATGTACAGGCAGGTGGCTGGAAATATGCTATTTATGAGCTTAATAAAGGTTTGGAAAAGGCCGTAGATTTAAAAGGTTGGGATAAACTAAGAACTAGAGCAACTGGTTGGGCAATTGCAGGAGCAACAACAGCTGGTGTATTTATGAGTGCTCTTGGAAATATTGCTGGTTACATTGCAATGGCAGGATTAGCGTTGGCCGGACTTGATGCATTGCTGTCTAAAAATGGCCGCGCAGTAGCAGAGTTTCAGTCTGCCGCAGATGCCCTAGGAAAAACCGTAGAAACAAGTGCTAATGTAATTAAAAAGTTCGGACAAGAGATTACAGTAGCAAGTCTAGCCGCAAAGGGCACTAGTTTTAGAGAGCTTGGTAATGCTGTAGACGATCTTACACTTAAACTAGAACGTGCAATAGAAAAGCAATCTGGTTGGGATAGCTTTAAAGACTTTGTTAAGGGTTTGTTTAATTTTGATATGGCATCAGACTTTGCAGAATCTGCAGCCGCAGGAATTGCACAGCAATTAAAAATGATACCAGAAGGTCCAATCAGAAAAGAACTAGAGGCCAAAGTAAAAGCTATTACCAAATCTGCAGGAGCTACTGAAGGAGAAATAGCCGCTGCATTAAAGCGCATGAAATTTCCGGAGATAACTAAAGCAGTTAAGGAAACAAATAAAGAGTTAGAACCAGCAAGAATGGGTGCGCAAAAATTAGGTGATGCCGGTAGACGTGTAGAAGAAGCTCTAAAAGATGGAAATATACGCGCACAAGAATTGTTTAAAACTCTAGCTACTACAGATCCAATTATTAGATTTGGCGAAGGTATAGTAACTATAGGTATAGAATTACGCGAAGCTTTTAAGGATGCCACTAGTGGCGCAGCAAGTTTAAAGAAAATACTAGACTCCAGCGAAAATGCAAGGTTAATAAGTCCAGAAAACTTTAAAGAATTGTTAAGTTTGCAAGAAGGTTATGAAAAGGGCGGAAAAGCAATTCAAGCCTATAAAGATCAAATTGCCGAAACCCAAGATATTGTTACAGATTTACAAAAGTCTATTGCTCGCGGCGGTGCTGGCGTACAAGAAGTTATACAAGAAAAATTAAAGCAACAAGTAAAGCTAGAAGACCTAAAAATAAAAGTCGGATTGGAAGAATCCACATTTAAAGCTTTAGAGCAGCGTATACAAGAAATTACTACAGATACTATTCGCAGAGGTTATGAATTTATATCTAAACAGGCCAGTTTAGCAACTGAAAGAGCTAGAGTAGCAACAGAAAAAGGACTACTAACCGGCACAGCTTCACCAGGTGCAGTAGCAGCTCAAACTGCTTTAAGTGTAAAAGAGATAGATTTACAGATTAAGCAAATTAATATTGTATCGCAATTAAATGATACTATGCTGCGTAATAATATTTTAATGGAGCAATCACTAGCCGATAAAGGTATTACTCAGATAGAAGAACGTGCAAAAAGAGAAGGAAGAGAACTAACTCCAAGTGAGCAGTTGGAAATTGGTAGCTTATTTACTAAATTTACAGAGTTAGGTCAACTAGCTAATGCTAAAAAAATAACACCTGGATTAGCTCAACAGATGACAACACCAGAAGCTGCACGTTTTGGTCAGCAAGCCGTAATGGGTCAAGTAGGCGAAGAAGAAAAGCGTGGCGTGCTGGAGGAGCAACGTCGAAATGTTTTAATACAAGGCAGAGTACAATTAAAAGCCGCTGAGCAAGCTATAAATATGGCAGACATGAAACAGCAGCAAACTCTGCTAGGATTTGAATCACAAAGACTTGATCTCAGCGTATCTGCGTACGAATATTTAAGTGATGCACAGATTAAAGAGCGTGAGCGTTTACAAACTGTTAAACTACAAAATGATCAAAGAATAGCAGAAAGAGCTATTTATGATGAAATAGAATTACTGGAAATTAAACGTGGGTATGCAAGTGAAGAAACTCGTGCCGGATTGACTAAAGAAATAGAGTTAAAGCAAAAACAGTTAAAGCAATTAGGCGAACAATATACAGCAGAAGGTAGTGTTCTAGCTATACAACAAGCACAGGCTAGAATTACTAACGAATACGCTAAACAAAATAAATTGGCTGCAGATAATTTTATGTTGCAGCAGCAACAGCGCGATATGCGAATGGATGCTATAAATAATGAGTTAGAGCTATTAGGTATTCGTAGTCAGGTTCAAGTAATGTTGCCTGACGAAATTGCAAATGAAGAAAAACGTTTAAGATTGAACCAACTATCCACCCAGTATGATACTGATATAGCTAAGTCAAGACAGGAACGTTCAGATAAACTGCGCGCAATTCAAGAAAAAGAAGATTTGGCTAAAAAGGCAAACCAAGATTATGATAGACAGTACTTTATAGATCAACGGGCTGTAATAGACTCATTCTATGACAATGAGTTAGAGCGTATAAATCGTAATAATGCTGCAAAACAAGAGGGCGTGAGATTACAGTATAGTATGACAGATCGTATGAAAGCATATGATCAAGTATTCCGCAACGCATTTAGCGGAATGGCAGATGCTATTGTAGATTTTGCTAAAACTGGTAAGTTGAGCTTTAAGAGCATGATTGACAGCATGATCGAAGGCTTAATTCGTTATGAACTGCAGCAGCAAGCATTACTAGCATACAAGGCGTTTGGTGGGGCTACGGGTATAATGAGTTTCTTTGCTAACTTAGTTACTGGTGGTGCACCTACCGCAACTCCAGCAAGTTCAGCACCAGTTCCTGGCGGCCCTGGTGGCTATTACCCTACCTATGGAGGTAAAGCTGCAAAAGGTGCTGTATATGACGGCGGAATATTGCAGTTTGCCAAAGGCGGAATGTTTACTAATAGTATAGTAACAGAACCTACACTGTTTAAGTTTGCACGTGGTACGGGCTTAATGGGCGAAGCTGGTCCTGAAGCTATTATGCCACTACGCAGGGACAGTGATGGTAATCTTGGTGTAATGGCAAAACCACAGGGTGGAAATGTAGAAATTGTAGTAAATAATTATAGCGGTGAAAAGGCTGAAACTCGTGAAACCGTGGACAGCCGAGGTAATCGTAAGATAGAAGTCGTAGTTGGAGAGATGGTTGCTAATGAAGTGGGCAGAAAGAATAGCCCAATGCAGCAAGCAATTACTGGAAACTTTATGACTAGACCAATGATAACAAGGAGATAACATATGGCTATTCCTAGTTGGCCTACTGCAAATGGGTTTCCACAAGTTCCACAAAAAGGTTTTACAGAATCAATTGGGATCAATATTATAAGATCTCAAACCGATGCAGGGCCTGCTAAGCAGCGAGTACGTAGTCGTAGACCAAGCACTATGCAGCTTACGTTTATTATGACCACACAAAATACTCAAGATTTAGAGACTTTTGTAACGCAAACCCTTCGTGGAACTAAACGTTTTACCTTCCCACATCCAAGACTGTACACCCCTGTTGAGGTAAGAATTATACCTCAACAGGACGGTGAGTTTTTTAAGCTACAATACCTTGCGCCAGGATACTGGCAAACACAGCTAAACTTTGAAATATTACCATGAGTAGATTAACCAAACTTAGTCCAGAAGCTATTAAGGCAATGTTCTCTAGTGAAACAGACGAACAACTAATTACTTTATTAACAATACAAAATCCTAGCCAGCCTAATACACCTGTTAGGCTGGCTGATAGCTATACTCAGAGACTAACCGGGTTAACTACAGACGATGAAGTCATTTACGGAGTTGTTAGTCGTGGACAAAACTATATATTTTTACCACTAGAAATAACTTTACCAAGCGAAGAAGACGCAGGTGTTGGTCGTTGTAGCATTATATTAAACTATGTTACAACAGAAGCAATTCAGTTAATTCGTGAACATTTAACAAATCCTACACAAGTAACTTTAGAATTAATTTTAGCAAGTAATCCAAACTATGTGGAAGCAAGTTTCCCAGGATTTTCTATAGTTAATGTTAACTATAACTCTCAGCAGATTACACTAAATTTAGATATGATTGATTATACCAGGGAGCCATTTCCTTGTTATAATTTTACCCCCAACTATTTTCCAGGATTATTCTAATGAATTTTGATAAGTACATTGGTTTGCCATACCAGGAAAATGGTCGCACTACTGAAGGTGTAGATTGCTGGGGATTGGCTAGATTATTTTATAAGCAGGAACTAAATATTGATTTACCAGATTATAGTGACTTATATACTGGTAGTTGGGATGAACAGGTTACTAAACTAATAAACTATCACAAAGATAGTTGGCAGGAAGTAAAACAGCCGCAGGTTGGTGATCTTTGTTTGTTTAATATTTATGGCGAGCCTGCGCACATTGGTGTGTATGTTGGTGAAAACAAATTTTTGCACAGCCGTGATGGTCAAGATAGTGTAATTGAGACACTAAATAATCCTATGTGGAAGCGTAGGATTGCCGGATACTTTACATACAGTACTAGTAGTAACGGTATACAAATAACCGGTGCCCCACATCCGCTAAAGATAGCAAAAGTTACTGACTGGACTGCTGCAGGAACAACTATAGCAGATCTTGTAAAGTTTTTACATACCAAGTATCAAATTAGCGAAAAACTATCAAAAAGATTAGTACTAATGGTAGACGGTGTGCCAGTACCAGAAGATAAGTGGAAAACCACCGTATTATTAGAAGGTCAGCAAATTAGCTACAGAACAATTGCGCAAGGGCGTAGTACTGGTAGATTACTATTAATATTTGCTGTAATTGTTGCAGCAGTAGTTTTTGGGCCAGAAGTAGGTGCTTTTATTGCAGAAACAGCCGGTATAACTGGACTAACTGCAGCACAAACATTTGCGCTTGGTGCCGCCGCTATAAATATGGCAGGCATGGCGTTAGTAAATGCCATTGCACCTATAAGGCCCCAGGGTAGCGATGGAAAAGATCCTGGTAGCCCTAATCAATTAAACTTATTTAATGGTGCAAGTAATCAAGCAAGTAGATTAGGAGCAATACCTATTGTATTAGGTAGGTTGCGCTATGTTGGATTATTAGGAGCAACTCCATTTATAAAAACAAATACAAGCACCAATATTTTAAACATGCTAATTATATGGGGATTTGGCCCACTAGAAGTTGATGATATTTGTGTAGGAGCAAATAATTTAAAAGATTCTTATTACACAGATTTATCAGCTACACCAACCTATCCCATTACTCTAAAAGGCAGCAAAGCTGAAGATGCCACACAGATTGAGAATTTTAATAAGTACTATCCTACCGATGTAGAACAAGTATTTAAAAATATAGAATTAAAGAATACTTTAAACTTTACTACTCCAGGTGTAACACAAGAAAATCCTTGGTCAGAAATATCTTTTGTACAGCAAGGCACAGAAATTGATATAGCCTTTAGTTTTCCAGCAGGCATGCGTAGGATTAAATCAAAAGGCGACGGAGCAGGAGATGTAAGTGAAGCTACCTGCAGTGTAGAGATACAAATAGTACCTTATTCCAGTTCTACATGGCAAGCTACTCCTGCACTAAATCCAGCAGGAGGAAGTATATCTGTAACTGCTTATAGCGAAGTGTTAAAGAGTCCAGTTATTAGTTACTATGGCTTTGTCGGTGGTGAGGAACAGTACGGAACAGTAGTTAAAGAAGGATATAGGTGGTTTGAAGTCTGCCTAGGTCCTGGAGGAGCCATTAGATCTTTTGCAGGAGCAAGTACACAGGCTCCACTAGAAGAACCTAACGCAGAATTACAAGAAACATTTAGAAGCGGAAATTATAATAGTCTATTAGGTGTTAATAATACTTATACAAGATTACCTGCAATACCTGCAGGATATATTCCTATTTATCGTATATGTATTAGTTCTAGTCAAGGGTTGCTGCCACAATATACTGTTAATTATATAGCTGGCCAATCGGGTAGCTATGGGCTAGTGGCAAGTTATACAGATATAACTACTCCCGACTATTATGGTGGTGAAATAAAAACTGGCGAAGTCAGAGTTCAACTTACTGGTGGTACTTATTATCCTACAACTGCTCCAACCGCTACAAGCACAGGCAAACAAACAATTTGGGAAACAAGTGTAAACACAGTACCTGGAGCAGTAGTTCCAGCACAATATGGTCGTTGGTCAGACTTTTTAAAGGAAAAAGGTATTTGGATAGGCAATAATGCTAATAATCCAAATATAGATGTAACTGTACAGGTTACATTGCCCTACTCAGGATTTTATGATTTTGAAGCAGGAGTAGACGACCAGGCACAGATAACACTAGACAGTCGCCCAGTAGTAACTGATTTAGTAGAAGGTAGTTACGGAAATGTAATGACTGGTACCGAGCATTTTGCAGCAGGTACATACCCACTAAGAATAAAGGCTCAGGATTCTCAAGCCGGTAAAGCAGCAGTAGCTTTTAGAATTAGTTTTACCCCTAATACTGGATTAAATTCGCCATCTAGTCCTCAAACAATATTTACTATAGGAACAGTTAACAGTTTTCATAAACGCAAAGATCCGTTTAATTATGTATATACAGTTACAGGACTACCAAGAGATAGATATAAATTACGTGCTAGAAGAGTAACTCCAGAAGTCGAAGAACTATCAACTAGTGAATACAGATACTATGACACTGTAGTATTAGGTAATGCAGTTTGCTATGATACTGGCTATCCTCCTATGAGAGAGTTACCAAGAGGTAAAATAGCAAGAACGGCTATTAAAGTGCAGAGCACAAGTAAAGCAAATGGAAATGTAGACGGCATAAATGCACTTGTACAGACAGTTGCTCATGATTGGGATAGGCCAACTAATAGCTGGAGATTTAGAGCTACAAATAATCCGGCTAGTTTATTTTTATACGTACTAACCCATCCTGCGAATGCATATAGATTGGTTGATATAGACAGCCCAACAATGGCCCAAGAGTTAGTTCAAAAAGTAGATTTAGATAAAATAATCGAATGGCATAATTACTGTAATCCAGTAACACCTACTCCAAATAATCCAATATTAAGCTATAATGCAGTTATAACAAATACACAAAGTATTATGGATACTTTAAGAGATATTTGTGCCGCAGGAAAAGCAAGTCCAATATTTATAGATGGTAAGTGGAGCGTTATAATAGACAAGCCTAGAACACATACTATACAACACTTTACACCACATAATAGTTGGGGATTTGAGTCTACAAAAACTTTACCTAGAATTCCTCATGCATTTCGTATGACTATACAAAATGAGCATAATGCATATCAAGCAGAAGATGTTTATGTATATAACTATGGATATGATGCAGTTGCTGGTAATGGTAAGCTAGGTGCTGAAATATTTGAAGAACTAAGTTTGCCAGGCGTAACAAACATTGCACAAGCTAAACATTTAGCTAAGTGGCATATGGCACAGCTAAAACTTAGACCAGAAACTTATACTTTAAATACTGATTTTGAGTATTTGGTATGTAATCGTGGAGATTTGGTAAAAGTTACGCATGATGTTCCGCTGTGGGGTATTGGTAGTGGAAGAATCAAAGCAATAAATACAGCTACCAAAACTATTACTTTGACCGAAGAAGTTTTATTACAAGCAAATCCTAGTCCGCAAGCTAATTATAAAATTAGAATAAGAACTAATGATATTACTGCTACGGCAGGAAGTGGTAGTGTATACTTAACATTGTCTAGAATAACTACTACTGGTTACTATTCTACTATAACTGTAGTGGAGAGCATACCAACCAATGTCGCAGTAGATAATTTGTTTATGTTGGGCACTGAGAACTTGGAATCCCAAGAATTGATTGTATTGTCAATAGAACCAGCACCAAATTTAACAGCTAGAATAACTTTAACAGATTACAGTCCAGAAATATATACAGCTGATTTAGATAGTGATTTAAAACATCAATCTAACATTACATTACCTGGTACAGGAGTAGTAGAAAATACTATTAATGGTGTACCAATACTTGGTAGAATTACCAGCACCAGAGATACTAGTCAACAAATATCGGTTGGAACTTATCAAACAGTAGCATTGCTACTATTTAGTAATCCAATGGGACTCAGCAGAAATGCAACAAGAGTTCAGTTTGAAATGATAAGATCCGACCAAACATTTAGTGATATTAATCCTGGAACTTTATTTTATGCAAATAAAGAAACTGGAAATATTACTTTTAGTGGGCTAGAGACTGGTAGAATGTATAAGGTTAGAGCCAGATATACGAATGGTGATAATACTATTTTTGGTAGCTGGGGAATAGCCAAAGCATTTGTGGCGGGCAGTAGTGGTCTAGAGCCAACGACTCCGTTACTGGAAATGGATTTGGAAAATACCTATATAGTAGCCAAAGTACCACAAAGTTATGTTAAAGGTCAAGACTTCCAGACTTTTGAGTATAGACTGTACAAAGACACAGGCGTAGAAGATTTCTGGGAAATAACTCCTGATAATACGAATAACATTAAAGTTATTCGTAGCCCTTCGGAAGCAAGGTTTAACTTGTTAGAGCAACCAACCCCTAGAATATCTGATGCAGGTATAACCTATAGAGTAGCCTGTAGAAGTATGAACAGAAATAATGAATATAGTTCTGATAGTGTATTAGGTACTATAGTCGTTACAACAATTACATAAGGGATAACTATGTCAGTAACTATATATCCAGGTATTAGACGCATACATTTATTATACACTACAAGATACGATACTATACGTACCAGTGATGTACGCGACGATTTACTGGGTGTAAAAGTTTGGTATAGTACTGTTCAAGGATTTAATCCGCAGACGCTCACCCCAACCGAGTTTGGGGTGGGCTCTAGTATTAGTCTAGAAAATCTGGCTACAAATACACAATACTATGTAAGATATGCGTTTATTAGTCGCATAGATCCAACTGTTTATAAAATCTCTAATGAATTTAGCGTAAAAACTTATGATGAGTTTACCAGAGTTTATGGAGAACTTACAAACGACCCTCACTATTTAGCCCGTAGTGCAACTACTGGTGCTCCTGACTGGCAATACGCAACAGGTACTTTTAGAGTATGGAATGTTAGTCAAGAAGTTACTGGCAATGGGCCAGTGTATAGTATAGTACCAAATAGTGCAACTAATGGTATACAAGCAACAATTAATGCTACTACTGGTGTGTTTACTGCTACTGGTTGGACTGGCACTTTAAATGCTGGTAAAATTACATTTAAAGCAGTTTACGATGGAGTAGAAGTTTTACGTGACTGGAATATTGTAAACGGTATTGGGCAGGATGCCCCACAAATACGCTTAATAATGGCTCCAGATAATTTTGTGTATAGGGATGCACAAGCAACACTTGCAGATACTCCGCAAGTTGTGGCCACAGCTAACTTAACAAATTTAACTGGAACCGCCACTTTTAGTGTTAAAGCGTATAAAGCAGACGGTACAGAGATTACCTCACCAACAATACAATTTACACAAAATAACAATACAATCACAATAACTAGACAACAATTTCATGTAAGCAATGAAATTAAGTATGCTATTGTTAGAGCGCAAATCGGCAATGTATACGACGAAGATACCATTAATAGACTAGATAATGGTACTGATAGTATTACTATTGATGTACTAAATCCATTTCAGCAGCTACAAGCTAATGAAGATGGTTTAGTAGATCCAGCAGAATATTTAGATACTGGTACTCTTATTGAGGTATACGAGGGTGCGGATAAACTGGCTGTAGATATAAATAGTCCGTACTCTAATGGTACTTGGAGAATTACTAATATTGCAGCTACTGGAATAGTTGCAGAGGACCAACCAGTATATACAAGTTTCGGCATTGAGTTTCCACAACACGCTAATATGACTGCTGACAATGCAGAAATATTGTATACAGTGGAATGGAAAACAAAGTCCGGTAATAATGGATCAAGGGTAGTAAGACAAAAATTTGCTAAAGTCAAGCAGGGTGTAACTGGTGCTAGCGCACCGCTTGTAAACTTACGCTCAGGTGCACTAGCTTTTGTGCGTCCAGCTAATCAACCAGATACTGCAACTGCTCCAGCATATATAGATGTTGTAGCAAATGTTTCTAATATAGTTAATCCCCAATATGTTTGGCGAATAGAAGGACAACTACAAGCTGGACAAACAAATAATACGCTGCGAGTAAATAAGTTTACAGACGCAGCAAGTAAAGAAATAAGAGTAGATGTAACTGGTCAAAATGCTCAACAAGAGCCAATAAGTTTATTTGATGAGCACACGCTCTATTATATACAAGAGGGTAGCAGTGCATTAGCAGCAGCAGCTATTCCCGAAAATAACTCTATTTCTTGCGACAGTAATAATGTACCAGATCCCGCACAGTTTCCACTAGTAATTGACACTATAGTGGTTAGAGGTAACACTATTATACCAAGCAATCAAATAGTATATGGTATAGTAGATGTAAACGGAGTAACTTTTAGTAGTCCCGCGGTTAATTCTACTACTGGAAAAGTGACCGTAACTGGCATTACCAGCAGCTATGCAAGTTTTAAAATTAATTTTGCAATTGGCGACGAAATAGTTTACAGAATAGTAAGATTTAATAAGGTAATAGACGGGTCTAGTGCGCCAGTAGTAAATATAACTGCTGACCCAGGATTGGCCTTTGTTAGATTAAAAAATAGTAATACATACCAGACTCCAAGCATAGAGTTAAGTGCCGATATTTTAAATATACCAGGAGCACAATACGCTTGGTATGTTGATAATGTTTTACAAACAGGGCAAACTGGCAGTGAGTTTACAATTGCTGCTTTTGCACCCACTGCATCAAAAGTAATAAAGTGTGTAGTTACTGGCACAGGCGGAGTAACAGCACAAGATATATTTACAGTGTACAGTGTGCAAGAGGGCGACGACAGTATAAGTGCAGGTTTGGTAAATGAAAACCAAACGCTACAAGCAGACAAAGACGGCGTATTATACGCAGGACAACTACCTCTTACAAGTACATTTTTAGTATTTCGCGGCACTACACAAGTAGGCAGTAATATAACCTTTAGTAAAGTTGCAGGTACAGAAACAGGACTTGTTAGCACTATTAATGCTACAACTGGAGCTATTAGTGTAACTGAATTTACTGCTACTGCAGCCGGAAGCTGTACCTATAGAGCAACTATTAGTGTTCCAGGTACTACTCCTGTTACTATTGATAAAACTTTAACTGTAACTAAAACTAAGGATGGTGCAACTGGACAACCTGGTACAAACGGTACTGGAGTAGTTACAGTTTATCAAAGATCAGCTACCCAGCCCGGTATAGCATCTACTAGTACTAGTACTCCTCCTTCTTTTTGGTACGCAACTGTTGCAGAAGCTACTACAGCTAATCCCGGGCAGCCGCTATGGGCTTCTGATGCAACAGTAGTAACTGCACTAAACGGATCAAAAACCTATACTTGGAATGTACCTTATCGTGTAGAGGGCATTGATGGTACTAGCGGAAGCAGTACTACACAAGCCTATATTCGTAGCAGCGATTTACCAGATACTCCAGCCGCAGGTGCATCAAATCCGCCTAGTGGTTGGTCTGATACTATTGCTGGTACTACCGGTACTGGACCTGTGTGGACCACTTTTGGTAGTAAACCAGCAGGAAGCAGTATTTGGACTTGGCAACAGCCCGTGCGTGTAAGTGGCGAAGCAGGTTTACCACTAAGAAATGCTACTGGATTCTTGTACTACGGCACAGCTCAAGCCAGTGCACCAAGCGCACCTAGTGCCAGCGGATATAGTTTTAGTACAGGAAGTTTTAGTAGTGTTAGTAGTGGTTGGGCTACAACATTTACAGCGCCCTCCCCCAATAACGGCGTAAGTTTGTGGGCCGTAAGGTACAGTGTACAGGAAACAGAGTATAATGGTGCTCAAACAGTTACCATTAGTTCACCATTTACACACCAAAATTTTGATGGTTTAGTTACCTTTACAAATAACCAATATGTAACCTCCACTACAGCTACTAATATTGCAAACACTGCTGCAAGCACTGCAGTAAACAACGCTGCAGGTAATTATGCTACTAATACACTTAGTAATGTTACAACAATAGATGGTGGTAAAATAACTACTAACTCAATAGTTGCAACTCAATTGCAAATAGGTAATGTACAGGGCGGAGCTACTAGTTATATAAAGCTGTTTAATAATAAAATAGAAGTGTTTGACGGCGGAGTGCGCCGCGTAGTAATAGGCAATCTAAGTTCAGGACCAGGATTTTTATAATGGCATATGGAATGATACTAACGGATGAGTTTGGAAACACCACCTTTGACAGTAGTAGTCAAGGTGGTGTATTTGTGCAATTTGCCATATTTCCTCCAAATCAAAGCGGCACTATTGCACTTCCAAACTATTTATTTAATATGCAAATTAGCGTAGTACCACTACAAAGTGGTAATCATAGTTATGGATTAGAAAGGCTTGCTACTATTAGTGGCAGCGGAACCCTACGGATATACTACGAGCATATATCCTATCCTGATTGGCAAAATGCAGGAGCCACTCTGCCCAGCAGTCTCAATGTACCAACAGTATTAATGGTGTTAGCAAAATGAGCTATGGTTTTAAATTTTTTAATAATAACAATCAAACAGTAATAGACGACAATAATCTAAAACCTTGGTTTCATAGTCAGTCACAGGTCACCAGCGTAACAAATATTACTAGCGAATATAATAGATTAAATACTAGTATATTTTGGGGATACGGTGATTATATTGCTCCTAGAATTGGTACATGGACTGTATATAGAATTAGATATAGTATGCCGCTGGACAAGACAACCTTTCCAGCAATTACTATTCCTAGCAGTAATAATAATATTTGGTACTATTTGGAAAAACCATATGCTGTAACAGGCGAAGGCTATATTGATATAGTAGCTTATGTGCCAATAGATACAGTACCAGTAGCAGCAGATTTTCCAGAAGTATATGCTTTTGCTATAGATCCGATTTTACCTGGTGCAGGATATGGCATACAACTATTTAATAGTGATGGGCAGTGCATGTTTGATTCTACAAAAAGGCACCTGCAAATATATCAATATCCACCCGTAATAATTCCTAACTCTGCTGACTTTGTTGGACCAGGAGTACCAACATTTTCCAACGATGTAACTGGTTACTTACCAACAAATCCAGCATTTGTGTTTCCTAATGTAAAACTAGGATATGCAAATGCTGCAATGTTTGGAAATCAAGCAGTAGTAGCGCCCACCATATTTGCAAGAACTGGCAATACAATACACATTAGTAATCCTCCGGCATTTTATACATACTCTGGACTAGAAAATCCTCCACCTACTTTTTTAAATGCAGGCGCAACATCAGTAAATACTCCGGCAGGTAATTTTATAGTTGGCGCAACATATGTAATTGCTAGTATTGGTACAACAAACTTTACGCTATGCGGAGCAACCAGTAATACAGTGGGACTGTCATTTATAGCTACTGATCCTGGTACAGGTACAGGTACTGCTATACTTGTACAAAACTTACTAGTTATTGACAAAGCGGTACTTTATCAAGGATATAATTTTCCAGGATTACCAGTAGGCTATACACTTACAGCAAATAGATCTAGTATAACTGAAGGTGACAGTGCTAACCCAATAATTTTTACACTGACAACAACCGGTTTAGCTAATGGCACTCAGGTTCCTTTTACTATAACCGGTACAGGTATTACAGCTGGTGATTTAAGCACTGGAACACTAACAGGAAATTTTATTATTAATAGTAATACTGCAACTTATAGCTTTTATGCTGTAAGTGATGGTAGTATAGAGGGCCTAGAGACTGCTAGCTTAACTTTAAATAATCAAGCAGCAAGCGTTAGTTTTCAAATAAATGATTTTGTAAGTTATTCTTTAACTAAAAGTGCTAATAGTATTGAAGAAGGTCAAGCAGTTCGCGTAACCCTAACCACTCAAGGTTTATCAAACGGTGCACAGGTATCTTGGATTATTGACGGGTTGCAGAGCGGAGATTTAGAAAGTTCTCCATTTGGTACTTTTACTATAAATAACGGTGTCGCCTCCACAGATATTAAAACATTGCAAGATTATGTTTTTGATGAAAATGATACAATAACGTTTAGGGTGTATAATAGCCAACAAACATTGGCAAGTATACAAATACCAATAGTAGAAATATCTACAGGATTTTACGAAACAGTAAGTATAAATCCTAGTACTATCACCACAGATGGAACAACTAGTGTATTTTTTACTGGTGGTCAATCGTATGATGCAGTGCGGTATATAATAACTCCTGCTACTTATACAAACAATGATGTAATTGATTATTTTACAAACGATTTTAAATCAACCCTATCGCCAGGTACAGTCTACTTAGACGAAGGCGGGGAGTATTTTAACTCTAGTCCTACAGGTGCTGATTTTGGCGGTGTTGGAAATTGGAAAATATGGGTTAGATTTGGGGCAAGTAAACATTGGCGAACCACTAATACTGTAACAGTTACGCAAGCAGCAACATACAGTGTTGCTGCTGCAGGCGGAGCTACCAGTGTAAATGAGGGCAGCAGTCTTACATTTAATGTAACAACTACCAACGTACCAAACGGCACAACACTATACTGGACAGTTAGTAATGCTGGGGATTTTGGCACCAGTAGTGGTAGTTTTACTATAAACAACAATAGCGGAAGTTTTAGTGTAACTCCTACTGCTGATAACAGCATTAATGAGGGTGCAGAAACTTTCCAAGCACAGGTTAGAATAAATGGTACTGGTGGTACTGTAAAAGCTACCAGCGCTACAATTACTATTAATGACACTTCGCAACTTCAAGCAAGTTATAATGTGACTGCATCACCACTTACAGTTAATGAGGGCAGTGGAACTACACTTACAGCAACTGTAAGTGGAGTACCATATGGAACTGTAGTTTACTGGATAGTTGGTGGCACTAACATAACTTTAAACGATATAGAGTACATTAATATTGACTACAATGATGGCAACGGTTTTCAGTATCAAGGGCAAATAGCTTCTGGTAGCTTTACCAACTATGGTGATGAAACATACACCACCACAGTATACTTTCAAATATTTTTTAAGAACGATCAAATTACTGAAGGTACAGAAGTAATAGGTTTCTATTTAAAAAGCGGCAGTACTAGCGGACCGGTAAAAGCTTATGTAGATATTACAATTAATGATACTAGTCAATACCCTGCCAATGGAACTCCTAGCGGCGGACCATACTGTGGTACTGGCGCTAACCAGTATACTAAGTACCAGAACTACCATAACGGTACTGGTGGCACATATACTAGTGTATTAGAGTATAACAGCCCATATTGCGGGTATGTGTCTTATAATGAAACAGTTATTATATCTAATCAAGATTCATATAATAATGGATTTATTGATAATAGAATGTCACTAAGTGAAGCAGGAATTATTGTAATTAGTAATGCTAAACCTAATGAGCCATTTGAATATTCAATTTTAAATGATGGTGACCCTCAACCTACAAGTTGGCCAGGTACCGGCGTTTATACAGACGAAAACGGTAACTTTGTTAATGCTGGAGTTACCGGAAGCTCGTTTAGTAGTGATCAACGTACTAAACGTTTGTGGATTAGGTTTCCGCACAATGGTAATATAAGAAGTACTACAGTACAAGTGTTCTGGGACTCCGGTACAGCAAGCGGCGGACAGTATTGCAGTGGTGTTAACCTAATGCAAAACTACTGGAATGGTCGCGGCGGCACCTACAGCCAAACAGTGCAGAGTAACAGCACAACTTGTGGATATATAACACAATATTATCCTTATGTATCGGCATCAACTTACTATGATAATCAAGCAAGCTTACCATATGATAGTAATTTTTATGTTTACGATGCAAAACCAAACTCTAATATAACTTGGACTATTACTGGAGGTCCTGCCGCAGTAGGTGCTTCAGCGAATGGGACTATTAATGCATCAGGAACAGCTAGTTTTGATTTTGGAACAAACATTAGACCATATGTTCCAGAAGGTTTTTATACTTTAACAGCAACATTTCCTGGCCAAGACGCCAGTTATCCTCCTAGTTATAGAACTCTTACATTCTATTACTATAAGTATACAGACTACGGTGGTGGTGCATAAAACCTAAACTTACCTTGTAAAAATACCCTGTCCAATTGGTGGGCAGGGTATTTTTTTGCATTGACAACATTCTGCCCTTATGGTATAATATATCAAATTGTACTGGCTGTCAGCAAAAATTAAGAATAAGTCTGGAAGCCGCAGAAAACATATTCAAGCCGAATATAACTTTGAAAAGTATTCGTATTACTGCTAATAAAGCGAATATGAACTATGGAGGTAAATAGGATTATGGCCTTTGACGCTATTTTAATGATTGCATTAGCAGTAATAGTACTAGGATTTAGTGTTAAGAAGCTAATGAAAGATTGGCGACTGTCTGATACAGGCGACGGTATTATGCAGTTAATGCACCAAGAGTTGGAACGCATGAGTGCCCAGAATACTATACTGAGCACCGAATTAAGTAAATTACAGCAGGAAATAATTCAATTAAATGCTCAGCTTCGTCAGTTATGTATAGAGAATGATAAGCTACAAACTGAAGTTGTAGCATTAACTAATGAGTTAAATGCATTTAAAAAAGTTGCTGCTGTTAGAAAGATAAAGGTAACTCAGAATGCAGCCAGCTAAGATTAATTATAAGATATACCAAGGCAGTACGTTCCAGGAAGTCTATAGATGGGAAACACAAACAAAAGTTTATGTACCCATACAAAGTATTTCTAAAGCGGCACCTTGCGTAATTACTACTAGTCAAAACCATGTAATGCCTAACCTATGGCGATTTAAAGTGGTAGGTGCCGGTGGTATGAAAGAAATAAATAATACTGGCGACAGTTATCACATGGCCACAGCAACCAGTGCAAATACTATTACAATAAATCAAGTAAATAGTTTGCAGTATACAGCTTATACTAGTGGCGGTGTAATAGAGTATAACGATGCAGTAGATTTAAGTACCTACAGTGCTAGAATGCAGATTCGTGAAACAGTGGATAGTCCCACTACTATATACGAAGCTACTAGTCAAGCAGGACAAATTGTACTGGACAATACTTTTAAGACTATTACAATTACTATACTGGGCAATGTAACTAGTCAATTTAATTTTACAACTGCAGTGTATAGTTTAGAACTGTATAACGGTAACAACGTGGTACCATTTCTTGTAGGCAACCTAACGCTAGTGCCGGAGGTTACAAGATGACAGATGTAGTTGTAACTGAGTCTAATAACAGCACAGTTGTTCAACGACAGCAAGTGCAAAATGTTGTAGTTGATGATAAAAAAGCTACAGTGGTGGTAACAGGCATGATGCCACCACCAGCTACAAGTAGCATAGTTAACAGTGTGGACGTTGACTTAACACAACTACAAGATGGTGGAGTACTGGTATACAATAGTAGTACTCAGAAATGGACAGCAACTAACTTGCTTGAGAAACAAATTCTTGAAGCAGGTCAGTTTTAAGGGGATACAATATGGGTTCATTATTAAGAATTAAGCGCAGTGAATTAAGCGGTAATCCAGCGGTATTGGCTGCAGGTGAACTTGCATATAGTGCTCTTGCGGATAATGGCAGTAACGGTGGTGACAGACTGTACATTGGTATGGGTACTGAAACTGCTGGTAATGCAGTTAATCACATAATTATAGGTGGTAAGCGTTATACTGATATGGTTGACGCAGCCACTAGTTTAAATACTGTTGGCACACTAGTTAAGCGTGATAGCAATGGAGATTTCAGTGCTCGTAATATTACTGCAGCCTTAATAGGTAATGCAGATACCGCTACTAAGTGGTTAAATCCACGAACACTGAGTTTAACTGGCGACGCAACAGCAAGCTTTAATAGTGTAGACGGCAGCCAAAATGTAAGTGCAGCACTAACACTAGCAAACAGCGGGGTTACAGCAGGTAGCTACGGCAGTGCAACAGCAATACCTACATTTACGGTAGACAGTAAGGGTAGACTAACTGCAGCAGGTACAGTAAGTGTTGCTACTAATTTAAGCATAGCAGGTAACGCAGGAACAGACACTGTTAGCTTATTAACTGACACACTAACAGTTACTGGCGGAGTAGGCGTACTTACCACAGTAACCAACAACACAATTACAATTGATTTACCGCAAGCATTGGCGCCCACCAGCAATGTTACCTTTAATGACGTAACAGTAAACGGTACACTAAACAGTAATGATATTACCGCGGCTAACATTAACATTGATGGTAATGCTTCGATTACAGGTAATTTAACTGTATTGGGTACAGTTACCACTGTAAATAGTACTACAGTCGCAATTGGTGATAAGAATATTGAGTTAGCTAAGGATGCAACTAGTGCAGCAATGGCTGATGGTGGTGGTTTAACTATCAGGGGCCCAGCAGTTCCAGCTACCTTTACTTATAACAGCGGCGATGATCGCTGGGGTATGAACAAGGATTTAACAGTTGCACAAGTATTTGGTAACTTAAAGGGCAATGCAGATACTGCTACAAAGTGGCAAACAGCCCGTGACTTAAGTTTAACAGGCGATGCAACAGCTACTTTAACCAGTGTTGATGGTAGCGCAAATGTGAGTGCCGCAATTACTCTAGCAACTGTAAACAGTAATGTTGGTACTTTTGGAGATAGCGTAACAGTTCCAACACTAACAGTAAATGCAAAAGGTTTAGTAACAGCAGTAGCACAAACAGCAATTCCTACAGCAACTACACTGATCAAAGGTTTAGCAAGTTTTGTAGCCACACAATTTACAGTAACCAACGGAAGCGTTGAGTTAACACAAGTAGATTGCGGAACTTATTAATTTTGGCTGGGAGCTTGAATGGCAACACTTTTAAAATTAAAACGTAGTGCAGTTGCTAACAAGATCCCGCTACCAGAGGATCTTGACTTTGGCGAAATAGCCATTAACTACCAAGATGGTATAATATACTACAAAAAGCCAAATGGCACAATAGCAGCTTTAGGTGGCGGTGGTAGTGGTGGTGCTGTTGGCAGGTCCGTAAATGAATTTACTGCAACTGCCGGACAAACTACCTTTACAGTTCCAGGCGGATATACTGCAGGATTCTTAGATGTAATTATTAACGGTAGTCAACTAGCTAGTACTGATTATACTGCCACAGATGGTAATACTGTGGTAATGCTGCAAGCGTGTGTAGCAGGAGATTTAGTTCGACTAGTAGGATATGATGCAGTAAGCTTAGCAAATACATACAGAAAATCTGAAGTGGATGCGCTAGTAAATGATACTGCAATAGTTATGAGTATTGCATTGGGGTAATCTATGGCAACAAGTTTTATAAATGTAACTGCAAATGCTGTAGGTACCACAGAGCAGATAGTATTTACAGCTAGTGATAAGTGCATAGTGGTAGGTTGTAGTATAACTAATCTACTATCAACAACTGTGCCTTTTACTATAAAATTACGCAAAGGTACGCAAGATACTTTTGTACATAAAGATAAACGTATAGAAGCTGGCGAGCCTTTTGAGTTGATGAAGGGCAATAAACTTGTGTTAGCTAGTGGTGATAAACTAGTAGTTAGCGCAAAAGTAGACAGCAGTGTAGACGTTGTATTTTCACTACTACAAGGAGTGGCATAATGAGCGGCTTCTATACAGGCACTGATTTAGCCGACAAAGTGTTTTATGGGTTTCGTCTAAATCCTGACACTGGCAATTTAGATATAGAGATTTTAGACGGGGACACCCCAGTTTCACTACCACAAAGCGACATAATTGATAAATACGATTATAAGCAGTGGTTCTGGACAAAAGACACCGTAAGGTTCGAGTGGGGCAATGGTGGACACTTATTGATGAGGCTAATATAATATGAGTCAATTAATTGATCTTGGAAAATTACGCTTCCACTTTGCTGGTGACTGGAACGCTGGCACTACATATGAATCAAATGATGTAGTAAAGTACGGTGGTAACGTTTATGTTTATACATACGGGTTAAAAACAAGCGGCAATCTTCCAACTAATACAACATACTGGGCCTTAATGATTCAAGGCTTTAAGTTTAAGGGTGTATTTAGTACTACTACAGAGTACAGAGTTGGTGATGGTGTTGCACACGGCGGTAAAATTTATATTGCTGTGCTGGACAGTACTGGTCAAACGCCTCCTAATACTACTTACTGGTCACAATTTGCAGACGGTATTCAGTATGAAGGCAGTTACGATAACACACGAGCATATCAACGTAATGACGTTGTAACCCTGGGTGGTGTTGTCTATATTGCTAAGGTGGACACAACTGGTAATAATCCTACTAATACTACCTACTGGGATAGACTAGTAGATGGTATTAGTCCACAGAGTGTGTTTAATAGTGCAACTAATTATGTTGTAGGCGACTTGGTTGCATACGGTAGTAATATTTATCGCTGTAAAGTAAACAGCGTAAATAACTTGCCAACTAATACTGCGTTTTGGGACCCGTTTATATACGGCTTCAGCAATCGCGGTGTTTGGAGTAATGCAGCGGCTTATAAGATTGGTGAAATTGTTACTTACGGTGGCAGTACCTATCAAGCAAAGCAAGATAATACAAATGCTAATCCTAGCACAGCTACTACAAGTTGGGAAAAACTAACTTACGGTTTTAAGAATCGTGGTAATTGGTCTACTGCTACAGAGTATGCAACAGATGACGTTGTAGTGTACGGCGGCAATACCTTTATAGCACTGACTCCGCACGCTAGTACAGTGTTTGAAAGTGATCTTGGTGCTACAAAATGGCAAAAGTTTAATAGTGGTATTCGTTGGAGAGGTGCTTGGGGTACAAGTACTCTATACCTAAAAGACGACATTGTTAAGGATGCAGTAGGCAGCGCTTACATAGCTAAATTAGATCATACTAGTAGTGCTGCATTTAATACTGACTTAACTGATAATAAGTGGGAAGCTTTTGTAATTGGCGGAAGTGATGTACTACCACCAATACAAGCAAGTGATCCAGGTCAAAGTTTAACAGTACTAACTAATGGTACTAGTATTGATTGGATTGGGGCTACACAAAGTGCTAACACATACTATGTAGCGCCACATGGTCAAGACAATGCAAACAGCGGTAAAAATCTAGCCGCTCCATTTGCAAGCATTAAATATGCTTGTGGAGTTGCAGCAGCTACTGGCCAACCCTCTACTATTTTTGTAAAAACAGGTACATACAGTGAACAACTACCAATAGTAGTGCCTGCCAATGTAGCAATTGTTGGTGATAATCAACGTACAACAATTGTACAGCCTAAAACTGGATTGAGTGATGATGGTGTAACGCCAAATAATCAAAGCTCTATGTGGTTAATGAGTAACGGCAGCATACTGAATAAAATGACTTTTATTGGTATGACTGGTTGGGTACCTGGCACTACCGCCGGAGATATTGCTACTAGTACAATTAAAGGTGTTGTAGCCACACTAAATCCAGCTAGCCCAGTTACTAGTAAATCCCCATATGTGTTAGAATGTAGTGCAATCGGCGTAGGATTGATCGGTGCACTAGTAGATGGTAATATACATGCCAGTGGCAACAGATCCATGATTTTCCACGGCTATACCGTTATCAGTGATAATGGTGTTGGTTACTGGATTAAGCATGGTGGTAAAGCAGAAATTGTTAGCTGTTTTACATACTACTGCTACTTTGGATATGCTACTACAGCTGGCGGATTTATTCGCGCACTGAATGGTAATAATAGTTACGGAACTTGGGGTGCTTACTCCGAAGGTTTTGACAGTACAGAAACTGCAGTAACAGGCACTATCTTAGGTCAACAGCTAAACTTTACTTACAGCGGCGGTACAATTAATGTTGGCGATACAGTTACAGCTAGCAGTGGTGGAACAGCTATAGTTACTAATGTACAATACACGGCTGATAAAGTATACGTTAAAAATGCAACTGGAACATTTACAGTTAATGATACGTTAACATTTACAAGTGGTGGTACTGGTACAGTAAAAGGTGCAGGACTAGAAAATCAAAAAGGCTTTGTACTTGTATTAAGTGGCCTAACAGCAGCCCCTAAACCTGGTCAAAGCGTGCAGATTGCTGGTGACACATACTCGTATGTTGTACAAAGTTTTACTGGTACTTACACAAACGCAACCAGTCAGATCGTAGTCGTACTATCGCAAGAAAAGCCAACCGGCAGTGCTAGTGGTAGTGCAGTTACGCTACGCAGCAAGTACTCACAGATTCGCTTAACAGGACACGACTTCTTAAATATTGGTACTGGCGGACTAGTTACAACTAACTACCCCGGTGAGCCTACACAACCGCCTGCACAAGGCAATGAAACCAATGAAGTATTTCCTGGCCGTGTGTTCTATGTAAGTACCGATCAGGATGGTAACTTCCGTGTTGGTGAATACTTCCGTATTGATCAGGCAACGGGACGCGCTACACTGAATGCTAGTGCATTTGACTTAGCAGGTCTTACAAGTTTGCGCTTGGGTAGTATTGGTGCTCAGCTTGGTGAAACCATCAACGAATTTAGTAGCGATGCTACACTGAGTGGTAACAGTAATGCTGCAGTTCCTACAGAGTATGCTGTAAAAACCTATGTAGATACCAATATAGGTGCAATCAGTGTAAATGAAATACCTTTTGTTACTACAATCAGTAGCGACAAAACAATGACAAGTAATAAAATGGCGTTTAGTATGGGTACGCTTACACTGAGTGGTGCCACAACAACTTATACAATTAATAGTGGTAGTTACCACTTTGTGCTGAATCCGAACGGATTTGCTTTATTTAATTAATCAAGGGAATATAAACTATGTCTAAATTAGTCGTAGATCAAATTCAAAAATCCGGCGGCCCAGCACTTACACTACCAACTGTAAGCCCGACAGCCGGTCAGTATATACAATCTGATGCAAGTGGTAACTTATCATTTGCATCAGGACCAACTACTGCAAAAATTGCTGAAAAGGTGCTGTACAGCAGCGAGCGAGGCGATGGCAGTGTAAGCACTATCAAAGTAATGTGGACAGATTTGGTTAGTGGTATTAGTACCGCTAGCGTAGAGTCTGTTGAGCTGCTAATGAACAGTTTTGCCAGCAGCAGTGCATTCTATATGCGATTGATTGGCCAAAATAGTAGTGCTGCTGATATTGCTACTGGCTACTTTGGTCTTGGATACCACGGTCAATATGGTGGTGGAAACCACATGCTTAGTAGCAATACTAATAGCAATGACGGTATGTGTTGGTTTCCTGGATACAGTAGTGCGGCCTCAGCAAACTACAGCTATGGTAGTGGTATAAACGGTACTGTACAATTTGAACCAACCACATACGGCAGCTATGAAAAACGTATTCATGGTGTAGTTAGCTATCAACAAAGCACTAGCTATAGTTATCCAAATAATGAAATGACTACCTGGGGTAATTATGGTACTAACTCAGTACCAGCCACTTGGCACGGTGTTCGTATTTATCCTAGTTCTGGTAATTGGACGCAGGGCAGTTTAGTAATTCGTATTCACTATCGTTAATCAGGAGACAGTAAATGAAAAAATATGAAAATGGTCAACTAGTGGATATGACTGTACTGGAAATTCAGCAGTTTGAAGCACAACAAGCAGCAGCACAAGCCCAGCATCGCGAACATGAATTCAATCGTGTTCGCAGTGAGCGTAATGAGTTGCTAAATCAAAGTGACTGGACACAAATGCCAGACAGTCCACTAACCAGTGCAAAAAAGCAAGAGTGGGCTCAATATCGCCAACAACTTCGTGACTTTATGGAGACAGTTACAGATCCTTTTACAGTACAGTTTCCACAAAAGCCTCAGTAAGGAGGTATTATGCCAACTAAATTAGAAGTTGAACAATTAGTTACAAAAAGCCCTGTAGATGTTACCAACGGGGCAGTAATGACCTTAGGTGGTACACAGTACACTGTTCCAGCAGAGTTTTTTGAAGCACAAACAAGCTATATTCGCCCCACCTTAGTTACCGGTCAGCAACAGTACACCAGTGCCGGCACCTATAGTTGGGTAGCGCCGCCTGGGGTATACAGCGTTAATGTAGTCTGTGTAGGTGGTGGTGGTGGTGGTTATGACGGTTGGGCTAATCCAGCGGGCAGTGGTGGTGGCCTTGGCTGGAGAAATAATATTAAAGTAACCCCAGGCACAACTTATACAGTGGTAGTAGGTGAGCGTGGATATAGCTATCCAAATGATACTGGTAGTACATCAGCAATGGTTGGTGGTACTAGTTATTTCAAAGATACATCTACAGTGGCCGGATACGGCGGCGGAAATGCGGCCGGATATAGCAGTAACGGCCCTAATGCTAACGGCTATGGTGGTGGATATGTAGGTGAAGGCGGTGGGGCCGGTGGTAATGGTAGTAGCTATCAAGGCGGTGGAGGTGCCGGCGGCTATATTGGTCGCGGCGGAAATACTCGTGAAACTTGGAATAGCACTGTAAATGGTGGTTATGGCGGTAGTTACTACAGCTCTACTTATGGAACTGGTGCAGGTGGTGGAGTAGGGTTAAATGGTATTACAGGATATCCTAGTCCCGGTTATGCTTTCTACAACCCATTTTCAGGATACAATAATGATCCAAGTAATGGTAGCGGCGGTAGTGGTGCTCATGGCGGCAGCAATGGCCAATATGGTGAAAATCCTTTTAGCGGCCAAGGTACAAGCAGTAGCAATATTTATGGCGGTAATTATGGTGGCGGTGGCGGTGGTCCAGGTACAAGCTGGCCGAGTGCTAGTGGACAAGGTGGAGTAGGCGGCGTAAGAATAATTTGGGGCCCTGGTCGCAGTTATCCCAATAATGCAACCTAAGGAATATTATGGAATATATAGAAGTTGGACAACAGGGTGATCCAATAGGGCACCCTGTTTTAAAAGAAAATTTACAGTATGTGTTTCCAGGTATTGAAATTACGCCAGAAACAATGGCTCCACATGGATACAGACCTATACTAGAAAATAAACCTGTTTTAACAGCAAAACAAACAGCCACTAGAGCAGGATTTACTAAACAGGGAAATGATTTTGTTTGGAACTGGAATGTAATTACTCACGATCAAGAGTACTTAACTAATATGTTTATTAGATTTAGGCGTGATGCTGAACTCCGTGATACTGATTGGACACAAACTTTGGACGCACCCCTCACTGCTGAAAAGAAGCAACAGTGGGCAACATATAGACAACAGTTACGCGACTTAACCACCCAGTATCCAGATGTTGACGAAACTACTCAAATAGACTGGCCACAAAGACCACAATAATTTTTATTTAAATGAGCGAATTTATAAAACCTATATTTAGTACACCACTACTAATAGCTAAATGTGATAATACAGAAGTTTTATCAGAAGCCAATTCTTTGGCTTATGCTTTACGAGATAATATAACTACTGGCAGTTTAGTTTCTGAAAAATGGGATCTTGGTATAAAGTCCTCTAACAAAGAGGACTTTTATACTAACGGTGTTACTTCGTTTAACTCCACTGAAAATTTATGTGCTAAACCAGAGTGGAATAATATAACCAAATTTGTACATGAATTTGTAGGAATTTTATTAAATAGTGTGGATGTAAATAAACCGCCCTATAGTATAATAAATATGTGGACTACAATTTATCCACAAAACTGTTTTGTACCTGAACACATACACAGTAATTCTTACTTAAGTGGCGTGTTTTATACAAAAGCAGAAAAAGATTGTGGAGATTTAGTTTTTCATGATCCTAGCTGGGTTGCAAAAAGTATGTTTATGCATACTAATATTCCTAAATTTCCAAATGTAGAAACTAAGCACCCTATAACACCTGAGCCTGGCCTATTAGTAATATTTCCTAGCTGGCTGCCACACAGGAGTTTACCTAATAGTTCTGGTGATGATAGAATAATTTTAAGTTTTAATATAGGTTTTTTAGATGAGACCAATTTATAAATATTATAGGCAAGTTTTAACAAAAGAGGATTGTGATTATTTGATTAAAAATGGTCTTAATAATCTTGAAGTTTCAAAAGTATCCAGAGAGATTATACCAAGTAAATTATTGCGAAAAGGTAAAGTTAGCTGGATAAAACCTGGTGAAGATAAAAAATCTGATGAAATTGTACAAAAAATTGTAAATTTAATGTTTTGGGAGGCAGAAGAGACTCATGGAGTTAGTCTTTCAAAAGTAGAAAATGTGCAATTTGCAAAGTATGGTATACTAGATCATTACAATAAACATATGGATGTAGGTAGTGATGGAACCTATAGAGTATTATCTGCTGTAGTAGAACTTAGTGATCCCAAAGATTATATAGGTGGCGGACTCAATTTATACCTTGCTGAAAAAACTCATCCAATACCATTTGAACAAGGTACTGTAGTAACTTTTCCTTCAATCCTGCCGCACAAAGCAAAACCAGTTTTTTGGGGCAACAGGTACTCACTTACACTGTGGGGCTCACGAGATTAAATGACAACACTTAAAGAACTTACACAACACAATCACGAAATAGCAGAGCAACACGCTTTTACTAAATTGTTACTAGGTGGTAAGATTAGTAGTGGTATATACGCCACGTACTTAGCAAATCAACTAATACAATATCAGGTTTTAGAACACTGCAGTAAGCATCTGCTAGATCAATTACCAGGCATCGCTCGCAGTGAACTTATTTTGCAAGATTTGCTAGAACTAGATGAGCCTGTTATTATATTTGATACTACTGCACACTACTGCAACCATGTAAAAAGTTTAACTGATCACGGCCTTTGGGCCCACATTTACACCAAACACTTGGGTGACCTGTATGGCGGTCAACTAATTAAAACCAAGGTAATGGGTACTGGTAGAATGTATCAGTTTCAAAATCGCCAAGAATTAATTGCACAACTAAGACAGAAATTGGACGTTAGCATGGCTAGTGAAGCAAACAAGTGCTTTGAGTTAACCTTGGACCTGTTCAACAGGATTGCAGATGAGTATAATCTTTAAAAGGTTAAAGGCCCATGCGCTAGAACTTGAAAAGGTTCTAAGCTCACGGGCCTTTTTGTTGCCGCAAGAAACTCCACTACTATGGACTAGTAATAGTTACAACTGCTGCTGGTTTAGACGAGCAAACATTGATATAATAGATGCCAGTGCCACAAAGCGTTTATGGATGATGCACCTTTGCGTATTTCCACAAGTTTATGACGGTGCGCCCGTGTATGGTTTTGATATTGTGGCAGGCGAGAATAAAATTACAGGTGCTTTTTTGGATTTTAGTCCGATCAATAAGGAGCACCCGCTATGCAGTTGGTTTGAGGAACTTGTAGAACCAATGCACTGGAATAAGCGGCGAGAACTACCAGACTGGGCTAAACAAATATTTAGTAGTTCAATGGTAGCGGCCGGAAATATAAACAGCGAGTTTGAGTTGGACGCTGTGTTGGAATTGAGTAAAAAGTCATTGATACACTACTTGGACAATATAAAAACGCACAGGCCACCAATGACTTACGAAGAAATGGTTGCAAAGTATGATTATACTCAGCAACAAAATTTCTATTGCCAACAGCAGAAGCAAAATCCGCATACTCCACGCGTACTAAATGCGCTAGGTTTTGAGCCGGACATGATACATGATTTTATACATAAAGAACTATTTCCAGAACTATAAGCAGGAAATATTAGAATATTTGGCAGCATATGCCCAAGGCAAGTAAAGGTGATCTATGACAAAAGCACGAGATTTAGGAAAATTAGTATCACAAGGGCAACCGCTTGCTGACGGCACTGTACAGGCAAGTGAGGTTAGTGGTCTTGCAGCGGTGGCTACTAGTGGTAGCTATAATGACTTACTAGACAAACCTACCTCTACGCCAGGTAGCTTTAGTGGCAACTATGCGGATTTAACCAACAAACCTACTTTTGCTACAGTAGCTACCAGTGGCAGCTATGCGGATTTAACCAATAAACCTACACTATTTAGTGGTAGCTATACAGACCTAACAAACAAGCCTACACTGTTTGATGGCAGCTACAATACACTAACTGATAAACCAACACTATTTAGTGGTAGCTATGCGGACTTAACTAATAAGCCTACATTGTTTAACGGTGATTACAGCAATTTAACAAATAGGCCTCAGTTAGCTACAGTTGCTACTAGTGGTAGTTATACGGACTTAGTTAATAAACCTGTAATAACTACACTAAAAGTTAGTAGTATTACGTATCCTGGTGACGACTTAGCAGCGGATCCAGCAGGCGGACAAACAATAACACTAACTGGAACAGGTTTTGCTGCTGGTGCTCAAGTTTTAGTGGATACTACAGTTGCTAGTGTAGTTACAGTAGTAGATCCTACCACTATAACATTTACAGCACCAGCAAAAGCTGCAGGTAATTATGTACTATATGTGGTTAATACCGACGGTAGCGTAGCACTTAGTTTACCTGGTATAAGTTATAGTGGGGTGCCTGCTTGGTCTACATCAGCAGGTACTTTAGGCACTCAATACGAAGCAACAGCTATCAGCAAAACACTGGCTGCAAGTAGTGATAGCGCAATTACATATTCTATTGTAAGTGGCAGTTTACCACCAGGCAGTACTTTAAATACTTCAACTGGTGTTATTACCGGCACATCCCCAACAGTAGGTGGCAGTACTACATACAATTTTACTATACGTGCCACAGACGCTCAAAATCAGGACACAGATAGAGCTTTTTCTATAACAATTAGTCCTGATGTAGTTACTTGGTCATCTCCTCAAAATAATTATACCGTAACTGCCGAGTTAGGCCAAGCAGTATCCCTGGCACTATTAGCAACTTCTAGTGCAGGTAATCAAATAACTTATACTGCTGATAGCTTACCACCAGGTTTGAGTATTAGTAACAGCACTATTTCCGGCACAACAACACAGGAAACTACTAGTTCTAGTACTATAACTGCTACAGCTGCTAATACTTCTAAAACCGCTGCTAGAACCATTAATTGGACTATTACCCAAACACTAGAACCTTATTTTAAGTATACAACACTATTATTAACTGGTAATGGTACAAATGGTTCACAAAATAATACATTCTTAGACAGTAGCGCAAACAGCTTTACTATTACACGCAATGGTGAAACTTCACAGGGTGCTTTTTCACCTTACGGCGAATGTTGGTCAAATTATTTTGATGATGGCTTAACAGCAAGTAGCTCGTACATAACTACTGCTAGTTCTAGTACATTTGCGATAACTGATTTTACTATTGAGTTCTTCATAAACTGGACATTTGTACAAGATATTTCGTCTATAGTTGACTTTGTAGGATACGATACAGGATTCTCGCTACGCGCAAGCAATAGTGGTTTATTCATGTATTTGCAAGGAGGCACCTACTATTCTAGCCCTGTCTTTACATGGAATCTTGGCGAGTGGTATCATATTGCAGTAGTTAGATCTGGATCAACACTATACTGGTATGTAAATGGTACAAGACTGGGAACTACTACTTCTGTTCCTTCTGCCGCTATTCCAGCAGGTCAAGCAAGAATTGGTGGTATTCTTACTGGAGGAGTATATAATACTTCTAAATATATCTCTAACTTGCGTGTTGTTAGTAGTGCACTATATACTGGATCAACTTTAACAGTACCTACCTCAAATCTAACAGCTATTAGCGGAACGGTTTTATTAACCTGTCAAAGTAATAGATTTAAAGACAATAGTTCCTCAAACTTAACCATTACACCAACCGGTAATACCACTTCAGTTCAACGATTTAGCCCATTTAATCCCAGCCAGTCGTACTCTGCAGCAGCCATTGGTGGCAGTGGATTTTTTGGAACTCCTTCAGGAACAGTTTCTAATCTAGCAATTAGTCCGGCGGGTCTTAGCTCTATGTCAACTTGGACAATGGAGTTTTGGGCGTATAATAGCCCTGCCTCTTGGACAGATCATGCCGTTTTAGGACCTTGGGGACCTAACTTGATTAGAGACTCAGGAAATAATCTAGAAGTTTATTTGGCCGGCGGTCAACGCTTTGGTAGTATTGCTTGGAGAAAAAATCAATGGAATCATGTAGCACTGTCTAATGATAATACTTCTCTACGACTATATGTTAATGGTACCCTGGTTAACACTACTACTAGTACAACTATAAACTTATCTACAATGGTTATTGGTTCGGAACAGACTAATAATGTTTCTAATGATAAGTGGAATGGCTATATTACAGATTTTAGAGTTATTAATGGTACTGCCTTATATTCAGGCAGTACTATAACAGTACCTACAACTCCTCTTGCAGCAATTACTAATACTAGTTTATTACTACAGTTTACTAATGCCGGAATCATTGACAATGCAATGATACACGACCTAACAACAGCTGGTAATGTTCAGATTAGTACAAGTACTTTAAAGTATGGAAGTGGCAGCATATATTTTGACGGTAGTGGGGACTTTTTAAAAATACCTTATAACGACCTATTCAATATTGGTGGTGGGGACTACACAGCAGAGGCTTGGATATACCCAACACAACATGGTGAAATTGTAGGTGCTTTTAATTTAGCAGGACCTAATTTTGCTGGTTGGTTACTAAGTACTAATTTTATTAATGGAACAGGCAAATTAGGTACTTATTTTGCTAATACTACCACCTATCAAAGTAATATAACTAGCACTGCAACTGTATCACTAAATACTTGGTCTCATATAGCATTTACAAAGCAAGGCACAACTGTTAGACTATTTATAAATGGTGGTTTAGATAGTACGCACACCCTAACCTTAACCCCTAGTGGTAGTCAGCAACAAATACATATAGGGGCAGATAGTAATAGTTTAACTAGCCCTGGTAGAAATTTTGGTGGTTACATAGATGATTTACGTATCACTAAAGGCTATGCCAGATATACCAGTAGCTTTACTCCTCCTGCTGCACTAAAGACAAGATAAAATGTGGATATTTAATTTTTTACCGTCGTGGATATTTCAACTTACTTTTTTCCTAGGTATTGTTGTATACCTAGTAGCAACCACACTAAAAGTGCTGCCATACAGCAGCACTTTTAAGTGGGCTAGTATTGCTAGCATATTTTTAAGCGTATATATGTTGGGTATGCAAGCTAATGATGATGTGTGGCGTAAACGAGCACATGACCTAGAATTACAAGTAAAAGCACTAGAAGCTAAGAGTGCTGAAGAAAATGTAAAAATTGTGGAAAAGCTGGTTACTAAACGGGAAATAGTAAAACAAAAAGGTGAAGACATTATTAAGTATGTTGATCGGGAAGTGGTAAAAAATCAAGAAGTGATCAAGTACATTGAGCAATGTCCTAAACTGCCTGACGAAGTGGTTAACACAATCAACAAGGCGGCCAAACCATGAAATACATACTAATACTATTAAGCTCATTACTTGTAGGCTGCAGCACAACTGTGCCTGTTACACAAAAATTTCCACAAGCTCCTGAGATTTTACTACAACAATGTCAGCAACTAAAAGAAGTCAGCAAAGACGCCAGTTTGGTAGATTTGACTAAAATAGTTGTAGAAAACTATACTCAGTATTATCAATGTAGCACAGTGGTTGAAGGCTGGCATCAATGGTATAAAACTCAACAACAAATTTACAAGGAACTTAAATGAATTTGGAACTGGATCAATTACGAGAAATTATACCAAAAAACCCTTATTTGCAGTATTGGTATAATGCCCTGGAACAGCTACTGCCACAGTATCAAATAGATACTCCACAACGTTTGGCAGCATTTTTAGCACAGTGTGCGCATGAGTCTGGTAATTTTGTATTTATCAAAGAAAATTTAAACTACAAGTGGCAATCACTGCGGAAAGTATTTCCCAAGTATTTTCCAACGGATGCATTGGCGCAGCAGTACGAAAAACAACCTGAACGAATTGCTAATAAAATTTATGCTAATCGCATGGGTAATGGCCCTGAGGAATCAGGTGATGGGTACAAATTCTGCGGCCGTGGGTTGATACAAGTAACTGGCCGTGATAATTACAGTTGGTTTGCAGCCAGCCTAGACATTAGCCCAGAAGAGGCTAGTGAGTATATGGAAACCTTTGAAGGTGCTGCACAAAGCGCTTGCTGGTTTTGGGAAACCAATAACCTAAATCAGTGGGCAGATCGTGGCGATATAGTCACATTAACTAAACGAATAAACGGTGGTACTATCGGTTTAGAAGATAGACAAAAACACTATAATCACGCACTACACGTATTTGGTGCTTAAATTAAGGAGGGCAGAAATGCAAGTAAAGAATTTGGTAATTTTATTAACCTTTGCTGTAGGTTCTGCCTTAGCGCAAACTACGACCACTACTTACGACAACAAAACACTAGTAGATACAAACAGTACTAGCACTAGTACCAGCACAGTAAATAGTAATAATACTAGTACAAGTACTAGCACAAACACAAGTACTAGTACTGTAAATAGTACAAATACAAATAATAACAATAATACCAGTACTAGCACAAGTACTAACACTAATATAAATCAGAATATTAATAGCGGCACACAAACTATTAATAACAATAATGTTAATAGTGGCACAATGACATACAATAACAATAATGTCAATACTGGTGATATGACTAACAGGAATATTAATACCAGCACTAGTACTAGTAATAACACTAATACTAATCATAATATTAATAGTGGTACCCAAACTTTTAACAACAATAATGTAAGCACTAGCACTAATACTAATCACAATATTAATAGCGGTACAATGACTTACAATAATAATAATGTAAGCACTAGTACAAATAATAACATTAATACTGGTGATATGACCAATCGCAACATTAATACAACAACTAGTACAAATACTAATAACAATGTCAATACTGGTGATATGACTAATCGTAATATCAATACCAGTACTAGCACCAGTAGTAACACAAATCAAAATACTAATGTTAATCAAAATATTAACAGCGGTACTATGACCAATGTTAATCAAAACACTAGTGAGGTAACTCAGCGAGTAATTCAACCGCCAGCAACAGCAATTGCGCCAGCTATGTTAAGTGGTGGAAACCAAGATCTATGTAGTACTGGTACAAGCGGCAGTGTACAAACACAAATATTTGGAGTTAGTAGTGGTGGCACTGTTCGTGATTTAAATTGCGAACGATTAAAGTTGAGTAAAACTCTATTTGATATGGGCATGAAAGTTGCTGCAGTAGCAACTATGTGTCAAGATCGCCGAGTATGGGACGCTATGATGGCTGCTGGTACTCCTTGTCCATATGAGGGCAAGATCGGTGAACAAGCTAAGGTAGCCTGGGAACAAAATCCAGAAAAAATTCCTAGCCCAGTAAAGGAGAAAATTGATGACACTTATAAGAAGATGGGTCTTGGTGCTTTGCTTGGCTTGGTTGCCTTTAAACTATTCTAATGCTCAAGATTTAATTCCTGGTCAAGTATACACTACCAATAATATTGTACAGCAAACACAACAAGGCGGTCCAAGTACGTGGGTAAATGGCGTATATCAAAACAATTTAACTTGTTGGGGCGGTGGAGATCCGGGATACTGTGGTCCCAACGCAATAGTTAGGCCCGGCAATAATATTAATTTTAGTTATGGTACAACTAATTTATATCAGTTACAGGCTATAGCCAGTGCATTACCAAGTACTGGATCTGGATTACTTGTAAATGGCTATAATTTTGGATTTACTGCTAAAAATGGCAACGGTTGGGATGATGGTAGAGTAGACTACCTTACAGCTTATGTAAGTTTTTATAGTCCAAATGGTTCTGTTGCGTTTAATAAAAACTACGACTTAAACTATAAATTTAATTGGACTACATTTAATTACAGTGAAACTTTTACTACGCCCTTTGCAAGTAAAGATTTAAGTAGTGTTCAGTATGGATTTGTTGGTAGAGATAACAATTTTTGGGCTGGACCATACGGCCCTGAAATTTATAATGTTAGTTTTAGTTTAAAGTATAGTGTAGATCCTTGCGTTAGTAATCCTCTATACTCTCCGTCATGTGCTGGATATATAGATGCCTTAAATAAACTAAAGCCACCAGTAATAGAACAAACAGCAGTATTACAGCCCGTAACAGAAAATTTAATAATACAACCAGTAGTTGTAGCATCAGTACCAGTAACTACGCAAGTTAGTACTGTAGCTACTCAGCCCTCAGTTATTGAAACTACTACACAAAAATCAACAATTAATACTAATAAAATACTAAGTATTATTGGCAGTGTACAGGCTCAAACTAGTGCTATAGAACGAAGTGTTGTACAACAAGCTACACAAGAAGCAGCAAAACAAGCAAATAAGGCAACTCAAGAAGCAGAAGCCTTTGCTGCCACACAATCTCAGCAGTCTCAGCAAGACTCTCAACAAACTCAACAAAATTTGTCTAGTACTAGTATACCACAAACTTTTTTAAATAGTAATAGACAGGATTTTTCTTTACAGCCCGGCTCAGTAAATCAGCGAAATAATACTAGTTTTAGGGCTGCCGCTGTTAGTAGTGCAGAAATATTTTTTCAAAATTTACCGCACACAAACACCATAAGCAATATTGCTCCTCAACAAGCATTTAACAGTAATGTTACTGTAGGTATAGTAGAGACAAACATACAACAAAATAATTTATATTCTCTTGTACCTATAAAAACAGACCCTTTACCTGAAGTAAATATTGAGCAAAAACAGGTAATAGGCCCTACCAACTTACTAGAAAAATTTCTAGATTCAACACCAACTTTAGACAATGTTAGTCAGCAACAACAGTCAAAACCAATTAATCAAAAGGCACAGGACAGTGAATTAGCTGGACAAGTTAGTTTAGCAAATATAGCTAAACAACCACAAGGCTTTCAAACCTATATGGCTATTTTACAAGACGTGCCCTTTTACAAATCTACTGAGATTTATAGAAATCAATCTACTGTAGATAATCAACGGGTTATGCGTGCACTTAGCGGAGCTAGTGAATTAAAGCATAAGGAGCTTGTAGATATTCAGTATAGGAGATAATATGGCTGAAGAAATAAAAGACTTAAACAAAGAAGTCGACAAATTAGAGGCCGCAGCTAAAAAGTATGCCAGTAAGGATACAGTAATTAGTATAGGCGGATATGAGTTTACACCAGCAAAATTAATGGTGGCATTTACCATAATATCTTCTACTTTAGGCGGATTATACGGAGCTTTTGAGGTATATAAAGACTACCAAACAATGAAAAAGAAAATTGCTAGCTATGAAGCTCCTGACTTAAGTGAGTTTGATAAACGACTTGCAGTTATAGAACAAAATAGTCAAAAAGCTAGTGATTATACCAGAGATATTAAAGTTGATCTTAAGAATGATATAAGACGAAATGAGTCTGTTACAGAGCAAGTAGAGCGTAGCGTAAAACAAGCTCAGCGCGAAACTGAGCAAGAGATGCGCCAAGCTAGAAAAGATATACGGGAAGATTTAGATAAAGCTAGAAGTGAGGTTGTAGCTATACGAAAAGAAATGGCAGAAGCTCGCAGAGAGATAACAAAAGAGGTAGAAGTACTGAAAAAAGAAGTGGATCAAAAAATACAAAAAGCTATTGATAATCCTTTAGCTAATAAGTAAAGGAGATTGTATGGTTGATCCGATAACAGCTTTAGCAGGAATACAAGCGGCAGTAAGTTTCATTAAAAAAGTGCAAAGCACAGTAGATGATGTAGCTTCTTTGGGGCCAGCTTTAGGAAAATATTTTGATGCTAAAAGTACTGCTACAAAAGCAGTTATAGAAGCAAAAACAAGTGGAAATAAAAGTGCAATGGGTGCAGCTATACAAATAGAGATGGCACTCGATCAAACGGCTCAATTTGAAAAACAGTTACAACTGTTATTTATGCAAGCTGGTAAAATAGACGTTTGGAATAAAATAAAACAACGCGCACATCAAATGGAAATAGAAGCTGGCAAAGAGGCAAAACGACAACAATTGTTGGCTCGTAAGCGTAAACAACAGATGATAGAGTACTTTGAGTATGCATTTATTTTTGTATTTACCATACTGATGGCAAGTGGTATAGTATGGGGTACTGTTGAATTAATTAAATATTGCTCACAAGTTGGGTGTGGTCGTTAAGGAGTCATCAATGACAGAAGAAAAAAAGCCTCTTAGCAGAAGCGAACGTGAAGCAAAAATAAAAGACAAAGCGGGTTTTATTATTGTAATTTTAGCAGCATTATTAGCCATTAATACAATGATTGGCGGCCAAAATAGCAGTAAGATTATGAATAATACTATTGCTGCTAATAATCAGTGGGCTTGGTATCAGGCTAAGAATGTTCGTCAAGTGTTATACGAAACTAGTGCTGTAGAAGCAAAAGTCCCGGCTAATAAAGAAAAGTTTGAAAAAGAAGCAGCTAGAATGGAAGCCGATAAAAAAGAAATCATGGAAAAAGCTAAAGCACTAGAAGCTGAGCGCGAAGTAGCACGCAAAAAGAGTCCGTGGTTTACTTGGAGTGGTAGTATACTACAAATAGGAATTGTACTGTTAACTGCTAGTATACTTGCCGTTAGTATGCCTATGTTTTGGATTAGTATAGTAGTAGGGGCTATTGGCAGTATACTTGTAAGTCAAGCACTGTGGATGTGGTTACCAATAGTATTATAAGGAGTAATATATGATTGAAGCAATTATTTGGTTATTAGTCGGTGCACTAATTGGTTGGCATTTTCCTGAGCCTCAGTGGGCAAAGAATATAAAAGCTAAAGCACTAGGATTATTTAGTAAAAAGGATGCCTAATGTCTGATAAAGAAGAAAAGAAAGACGAAACACCAAAAGAACAAGAAAGCTGGTTGCAGAAAAAATGGCGTCCAATGATGGCCATGATGTACATGTGCGTTTGTGCAGCGGATTTTATTATATTTCCTATAATGTTTACTATTGTACAGTTCTGGGAAACGCAAGCAGCAAATGATGCATTTCGTCAGTGGGCTCCGCTAACGCTACAAGGTGGCGGACTGTTTCATATGGCAATGGGTGCTGTGTTAGGTATCACTGCTTGGAGTCGCGGTCAAGAAAAGATAGCAGGAGTTGCTTCTCAACCACAACCTACAACAGTCACCACAACAACTCAACAAATTCAGTATTCACAGCCTCAGCCGATGGCTTATCAAGAACCTAGAAGCATGCAGCCACAAGTTTCTACTGGTTTTGGTGGAAAACCGGCTCCACAACAACATTTTCCTGAAATCTAAAGGTTAACATATGAAAAAGTACTATTATATTCTAGCAGCTTGTTTTGCATTTTTACTATACTTTCCGCTAGCCAATGCTGCTTTTGCAGCAGAAACTAAAAAGGTTTGTATTGATAAAATGAAGGACGGTAAGCCTGTGCTTGACAAAGCAGGTAAACCGGTACAAGATTGCAAAGAAGTTAAGCAACACAAAAAGCTTGAAGGTACAAAAGTAGAGGACGTTAAAAAAGAAACGCCCAAAAAATAATTATAGTTGACACACAGCAAGTGGTCTGCTATAATATAGTCTAGCAGACCACTTTTCATCAATCCTTTAAGGAAGTCTATGGCTAGTGGTAAAAAAGCAAGACGAGTAGTTAGTACACCAGATAATCCTGTAGAGTATGGTTTTCAAGAAGTAAAACCACTTAATTATATACAGCATGAATATTTACGTGCAATACACGAAAATCAAATCATATTTGGTATAGGTAGTGCAGGTACGGGTAAAACTTATATAGCGGCTTTATATGCAGCCAGCGAGCTGTTTCATCGCCGCATAAATAAGATCATATTAACCAGACCTAATATAGAAACTGGCCGTGGTTTAGGATTTTTACCAGGTACACTAGAAGAAAAGTATGCTCCATATCTAGAACCTTTTGACAATATATTTAGTAAAAGTTTAGGTAAAGGGTTTTATGAGTATGCACTTAAAAATAAAAACATAGAACCTAAACCACTAGGGTTTATGCGAGGCACAACCTTTGACAACTGCGTAGTTTTACTTGATGAAGCGCAAAATGCTACACGAGAAGAAATGAAAATGATTCTGTCTAGAATAGGTAGAAATTGCAAAATGATTATAAGCGGTGATACAGATCAGTGCGATATACCTAACAGCGGCTTAAGTGATGCGGTTAGTAGATTAGGATCAATACAAGGAATAGATATTGTTAGATTTGTAGACGAAGATATTGTTCGTAGCAAATTGTGCAAAGATATTATTTTAGCTTACAGAAATTAGGAGATATAATGGCTAAGACTTACAAACCAACAAGTGGCATGGCCAGTGCTGCTAGACGAGCATTGAAATGGAAAGACGAAGGCAAGCCAGGCGGAACACTTGTTGGCTTAGCCAGAGCTAATCAATTAAAAGACAGAGATCCGCTAACAGCATCAACTGTACTACGAATGTACAGTTTCTTTAGTAGGCACGAAGTAGACAAACGTGCTACTGGTTTTAATAGTGGCGAAGAAGGATTTCCAAGTAAGGGTCGCGTAGCTTGGGATCTTTGGGGTGGCGATGGTGGTTACAGTTGGAGTAGTGCAAAACGTAATCAGATTATGCGTGAACGTGAAGGCAAAGCACTTCAATTAATCAAGTTAGTTGAAAAAGGCATGATTAGTAAACCGCTTCGCATGATGGCTGCACAAGTAATTGAAGACTATGCTAATCAAAATATTAGTGAAGAACTAGAAGCTTTTGGTCAGTTTATGTACCACGCTGAATTACTACGAAATGACCACTTAGATATTTACCTTTTAGATCTACACTTAGTAGACGAAGAATATCGTGGTATACTTATCAATGTATTTGGTGAGTTAGATAGTATGCATGACGAGGACAGCAGTGTAGACGACGAAGATAGTAACGAAGATACACCAATATAAAAAAAGCCCGGTAGATTGCTCTACCGGGCTTTTTTATTGTGGCTCGCTTTCTTCTTTGGGAAGTTGCTGCTGAGCCTGCTTAACTATTTTATTAGTTAGTGGGTTACAAGTTTTTGCTGGCAATTCTTGTAATCCGCTGAGCACTGTGTTTATTTCTTCTACACTTAGCTCAAGTGTTAATATTTTTTGTTTTGGATCTTCTTGCGTCATTTTATAGGGCACGCTCCTGTTGCACAATCTTCTCCTAAGATTTCGTCAAAGCTATTAGCATTGTCTACATCTACTGGCTTAAGATTCATAACATACTCTTTATAAGAGTGTTCATCTACTACTTCTTGTGGCAAGTACAGATACCCTAAATCTTTAGCGGTTTTTGTAGGGTCGGTTCTGTAAATAAACGAAACACCTACATAACAATCCCAATTATCTAGCAACCAATCAATAATTTGTGGTACTTCGCTAGGATCATAGCTAATGGTTACACTAGTATTTTGTTGAGTCCAACTAGTTTGTATGACTTTATACTTCTCTAGCTGTTCAACAGCGGTATCCAAGTTAACTTCTTTACCGTCTACCTTATGGAACGGAACATCCTGCCACTCAACTGGAAAAGTAATTAATACACCGCTAGGATCGGTAGGATGATTAATCACTTTGTACCCTGCACCACGTAATACATCTACGATTGGGTCAAATCTACTAAACTGTACGTTATTGAATATGTACTTGCCCAGGGGTTTGTGTACTCCCTCGGTAGTGTCCATGATCTTACTGAGAGTTCCACTGGGCTTGATACAGGTAATATTTTTTGGACTGGGTAAGCCCAATTCTTGTGCCATTCCAACCGCTGCTGCGGTAGCCGTACGCTTAAGATATTCATAGTCATACCCTGTCATATCTGGACGTTTTGCAATACCTGTTAAACCTACTCCACACAGTCTCAAGAAGTAGTTGTTTAGATGCCAGGCTTCTTGTAAAATACCGTCCTTTAAGTTAACACAAGTTTGACGATAATTAGCTCTAGCCGCCAACCTAATAGCCTCGTGCAGCCCTGCAGTGTCGCCTTTGAACTTTGCAATATCGGTCTCTGTTAGATTACAGAAACTCTTATTTCCCAACAAGATTTCTACACAAGGATTAGCGCCCTTAAACCAAGGAGCACGACGCCTTGCTTCTACAGCATTAATAAATCCAGGTTCACTGCCGCCTGCTTCTAACATTAGTTGAAAAATCTTCTCTAAGTCTTGCTTGCTTGGTTTTTCCTGGAAAACTAGACTATTGTTTGACTGCTGACGATGACTGTTGCCATACAGCCACCAGTCTTTTTTAGCTACTGCAAACTCTTCCCACTCTGGTTGCCCATAATCAAAAAGTGCTATTTCAGCACTTCTGCGGCTGCTAAGAATTGTCCCAAGATGATTAACAATATCCAGAATGTCCATCCTTGTGAGGAGACTATCAGCCCTGCCATTAAGAATGGTGGCAATAGCAGTATAAGCCACACTAATCGCCTCATCGCCGCTACTAATCCATCCATAGCCCTTTAACCTTTCCCCAGCGGGTCTAAGCTGTGAAAAATCAAGTACCAAAGTATCAGCAGGATACTTACCCGCAAGCAACTTGCCCACAGACTTTGCCCAAGCCTCTGCACTATCTCCGACTTGGATTGTCCAAGTCTTGGTATCAGGCTCCCAATATTCCACATTTTCTTCATTGCCACCCTTTTCGGTGCGTGTGCTTCGGACTACTTTAATGTTTTTGATAGGCTTGCTGAAACCATTTAGTGTGCCTACTACTGGCTTAAAGCCCACGCCACAACCTTGTAGAAGTAGCCATAGTACATCTACTACATCATATACAGTTTCAACTTCTGTAAAACTGCAATTAAACTGTGACGCTTCACGATTTTTAGCTACGCTAGTACCACCTAGCCACAGTGTGCGTCCACTCATGCTCACTTTACGATCCAGCATTAGCTGTTCCAAGTCGTAAAGTTCCGCGTACTCTTTGTCGTTTAGTTCACGATCTACTGCTCGCTCCCACAACCACTGCTGGTGGTCAATAACTCGGGCAACAGTTTCTTGCCAGGTTTCAAATTGTTTACCGTCGTCTGAAACTGGTCTGTTGTATGTACGACGTGTGATGACTTGTGCTCTTGTAGAAACTGCCATATTATCCTTTAATTATGTTCCTGTACTGCCGAAACCGCCAGTACCTCGTTGTGTATCATTCCAAATATCTTGAAAGGTAACTAACTCAACCTGTTGAACTACCAGTTGAGCAATTCTGTCACCAGCACAGATTTTGTATGGATCTTCGCCTAAATTTTTAAGAATTACTTTAATAGTGCCACGATAGTCACTGTCAATAATGCCTACGCTATGAGGGATTTGAATACCCTTTTTGCCTTGACTGCTGCGATTGTATACAAAGCCTGCGTGTCCATATGGAATTTTGACCGCTATACCAGTATCAATCATTTTTTGATCTTGTGGAAAAATTTCGCACTCTTGTGGTTGGCCTGGCTCAAACCAAGCAAATAAATCAGCACCAGCATCGCTAGGGTGTGCCCGCTGTGGCAGTTTAGCGCCTGGACTAACCATACACTGAATAATTTTATGCATGCTGGTGTTAGTAATTATACCATCAAATAAATTTGATTTAGTTGTTAACATATTGTTCCAGTATTGTATCTATTTGTTCGCAATTCTCTGTACCCAGTGCTTCCTGGCAATGGGTTACCAAGTCCATTAGTTTGTAATTCAATAACAGCTGTTCTTTAGATTCATTCAGTGCTTGGACATACTTGTATCTACTAGAGATAGGAAGGCTAGCAATAATGTCATAAGTACTACCATAATCAGCAACCAGTTGCTGAGCACGTTTAGGCCCAATGCCAGGCACACCAGGGACATTATCCCCAGTATCACCGGTAAGACACTTAATACTGATGTAGTCCTCAGGACTAAACTCATAGTATTGATTCCAATTTTCCCAAGTAGTTTCTTTGCGCGTAACATAACTGAATCTGCTAACTCCTGGCTGCACAAGTAGATCCCAATCTTTATCACTACTTATCAGCCAAACACTGTCTATTTGTAAATTTTGTTTAATACTGACTATATACGCGGCAATATCATCTGCCTCTACGCCCTGAAATTTAATAACAGGGTAATCTGTAGCTTGCTGTATATACTCTAAGGTTTTTGTAAAATCTTCAAAGAATAGTTCAAACTGAGCTTTTTCGGCTTCTGTTTGTTGCTCAAACCTATCTTTACGATTTTGCTTGTACTCTGGGTAAATCTCTTTGCGATACTGACTACTGCCTTGATCACAGGCTATAATAACCTTACTGGCTTTATAGCTCTTTTTGAGGCTTTGTACAGTACGCAAGTAGTCTTCTGCAAAATCTGTGGCACCGCTATGTTTATAGCGAAAAGCCAAGTTAAGTGCGTCAACTACTAGTAGTGTATTTTCTGTTTGTTGCATTGTTTGGAATGTTTTTGACATTATGTAATCTTTTATTATATCACTTGTAGTTGAAAATTTCAAGACACAAATTGAGTATTTTCATTTTCAAGCCAGTCTTCAAGCAGTGCTACAAAAAATTCATGCCCATCGCAACTTACACATAAAAATCTGTAGTTACTGGTGGGCAAGTCTTCAAATGCAACAAACAGCTTACTGCGATCAAATTTGAATATAAGTAGTGGGTGCTTATTTACTTGACAGGCTTGACGATATGTTTGTTTCCAAAACTCAATAAGTTGCGGTGTTTTTGCTGTTAGTACTTGCGATGTTAGGTGATCTTCTGCATAGCCTTTTACCTCAACAGCAAATAGGTTAGTCATGCCAGGTACGTACAAGTCGCCCTTTAGTAGATGTTTAGGGTCAAGAGCACCACTTCCTGGCACTCTTTCCCAGTTTAACTTAGTATGCTTTCGTAGCATATCTCGGGCTATGGTTTCTGTACGAGCACCCTTTGCTCTACTGTCTACCATTAGTCAGCTTGTTCCGGTTGTTGCTCGGCAGCAGCTTTCATAGCCTTCACCTTTTCTTTAGCTGTTAGCTTTCGCTCTGGCGGTGGGGCAGTGGCCAACGGTTCGCTTTGTGCGGGTTCAGCGGTTGCGGTGGTTTGGGCAGTTTGGGTTGTAGGACTACTATGCCTAAGTGCACTTTGTTCCTTGATTTCTAACTCATCTACACTATAAACTACGGTGCCTTCTGTAACTTCCATAGTAACCAAATCTTGGTGTGTAATTAATTGGTGTAAAAATATTGGTTTTTTCACACCATCACGAGTATAGGTAGCTTTAGCACCGTCTTTTAGTTGTTCGATTTTAATCATATTAAGCCTCTATGCTAGATATATTTCCACGCTTTACTACATTTACTTTTTCCAGTAGTGGGTGAGTAAATCCATGGGACACCAAGAAAGTATTTAAGTGTTCTTCTTTTAAGAGTACTTCTACTAATTTTTCTTTACCGTCCACATCCAGCGCTTCTACTGTTTCGTCTAGTATTAATAAATTAATTCTGCTACTACTTAAAGTCTGCATTAGTTTACGAATTGCCAACAGTGTTGCAACATTTACTCTAGCCTTTTCACCACCGCTAAGTGCTGCCATTTCAATATCTTTACCATTATCGGTAATTACAACATTTAATTTATCACTACTATTTACTTTAAAACTAATTTGAAATCTACCATCACTTAAGTCTACCAAATACTTATTAGTAATGTCTTCTAGATCTTTTACTAAACATTCAATTTTATACGCTACTAGGCCGGTTGTACTAAATGTTTTAGTTAACACATTGATAATACTCATTCGCTCACTTAGCTTGTGTAACTGTTCGCTGTGCAGCTCAAGTTCTTCACTCATTTCGCCAAGCTGTTTGCTAATAGTATCTACTTTACTATTATGAGCATTTGCACTAACATTATGCTTTTCAGCTTCTAGTACTTTTTGTTTAGTAACACTAATATTTTGCTGTAGATCTGTTAGTTGTTGCTGAAGACTAACGCGGTCCAGCGGTTCTTCAGGCAGTGTTTCGTCTATTAATTGATGATATTTTTCCCAGGATTCTTGTGATTTCTGTGAATCTTCCCAGTCTTTTTTAGCTTGCAGTAATTCTGTAATTACTTTACTAAGTTCAATAATCCGAGTTTCTGCTGACTCAATTTCTTGAGTCTTTTCAGTTATCATATTACTAACTTTTTCTTCATCAATCTGCGATAAACAGGTAGGACAAGTACCATTTAATACTTGCATTTTCTTAATAAATGCTTTAGCATCTTGCACTGTTTTATCTAGACGCACTTTTTCGCTTTGTACCGGCTCTACAGATTCTGTGGGTTCTTCCGGTATTGGTACAAGTTTAATTTTTGTTTGTAGCTGCTTATAAGTATTATTTTGACTAATCTTTTTATTAGTAATATCTATACTCTTTAAAGTGGCTTCTAGTTCTAATACTTCTTGTATTAGCGCTTGATCTAGTATTGGTACATCTAGCAGGGGTTTAGGCGTTAGATCAACCTTTTCATATTTATCTAACCAGGCCTTAACAGTATTTACTTGACCATTAACCTGACTAATATCTTTACTTAGATCATTAGCCACTTCTTTAAAAATTTCAGCAGCTTTAGTATACTTTGTAAGATTTAATATTTCAATTAAAAACTTTTTACGAGCAGTATCAGCAGCAGTTAAAAACTCTAAACTACTTGCATTGCTTTGATACACAATTTGTGAAAATCCTTTGTGATCAATACCTATAATGTCTTCAATCATTTTATAGGTTGTGGTAGCAGTATGTCCACTAATATCTTGACCACTTTTTAGTAATTTTACTGTTTGCTGTGCGCCTCTGCTGCTTTTAATAGTATACTCTATACCATCTTTTTCTAAATCTAGTTCAATAGTATAGGTTTTATCTTTGATATATCTATTTAGAATATCAGCTTTTTTAATTCCTTTGCTATTCTTATTGAATAACACTTCTTCTAGGATTAGGGCTATACTACTTTTACCATGGCCATTTTTACCAACTAATTGTGTTAGTGGGGCAGCGATAAAGTTTACACGATTATCTTGGCCATAGCTGAACGCATTGCTCCACCGTAATTCTTTGATTGTTATCATTTATTTAAGTAGTTGGCTAGTTCAGGTAACCCGCCTACATATTCTCCATCTATAAATATTTGCGGAACGGTACGCACGCCAGGCAGCTTAATAGTTAGATCTTCTAAAGTTACGTCTATTCCAATTACCTTTTCCGTATACGGAATACTTTTTTCTTGCAATATTCTTTTTGCAGTTAAACAGCCAGGACAATTGGGCTGTGACCATACTTCTGCGAATCTATCCTTGTTCGATTTTATCTGCATAATTTTGTAATTCCTGTAGTGCTAGTTCAATGGTTGCGTCTGGCAATTGAAGTATATATCGCAAATATTCACTAACTTCTTCGTTTAGTGACATATCTTTGTCTAGTAGCAGAGCAGTATCTGTTTCACGCTTTAATACTTTGCGATCAATTAAGTCACTGTCCTCTAGTCCGCCCAGTTCTTGCATATCACCTTCTACTTGGTAGATTGTGTGATCGTACTCTGTTGGCGGTTTAGGGTCATTTACTCCTACTGTTTTTCTGATAAGCTGTGGTACTTTGAGTTTGATCCAAGTGTGATCCAAAGTATCGTTATCAAGCAGGATAATTCCAGTGTCCACGGAATTTCTATGAAAGCTAGTGGTAACAGGACTGCCTGGATACAAAATATTACGTTGCGAGTTTTCATAGCTGTGCAAATCACCTGCTAAGACCACATCCCAGTCTTTAAAAATATCTAAGTTTACTTCTGGTTGTACGTGTGGTGGGATTTCTCCACGAACGTGAGTACATAGAATACTGCCACCGTCTGGCCAGGGATGCTTTCCTTGCTCAAAATCTTTTAGTTTGTTGTAGGGCACAAACTCAATCCCATAGTCGCTGTAATAGTCGTCAATCACTATTACATTTTTATTCATTTTATTAGTGGCTTTAGCAAGATTAGACATAAAAGTCGTATTTTTCTTGATAGCTTCGTGATTACCACTATAAATTATGGTAGGAATACTACAATGATTAATTAAATCAAAGTATACTTCTAGTTCCTCCATATTAGGTAGTTTATCAAAAACATCACCACCTATAACAAACACTTCTGCTTGTTCTTGACAGCGCTCAAACTCTTTCCACAATAAATCGTAGCGATTTTTAGCCCAGTCCACTGGAACATTCTTCTGTCCCAATTTTATATGTATATCTGCTGTAAATAAAACTTTCATGCTTTCCTTTTACAAGACAAAAAAGCCCGCTAATGTTTAGACTTAGCGGGCTTTTATGATTTTAGCCTAATTCTTTTACAGCTTCTTGCTCTGACTCATCAGTAGCTTCTTCTTCTGTATTAGTAGTAATCTTAGTTAAAAGCGCTAAAACCTCCTCTGGTGTTGGACGTGGAAACTTCTCATCAATATTCTGAGCTTTGTCTGCCAATTCCCTTTCTTCAGGAGTTAATGAACGTGGTTTGCAACGCAGAACTTGCAGTGTGTATTCTACATTGAAAGCCAGGGGACCAGTCTTGGTACGCTTAAATACTACGTCCCAGCCAGCATCATAATCGGTAGGATCACCTAAATCTTCTGCTGCTGTCAAGATTTGTTCAAACAGCTTCTTTTTAAGATTTAGAGCTTTAACCTTACCGTCCTTAGGATCAATACAGTTAACGCTGTAACTCCAGCTGCATTTTGCATCAGGAAAAAAATCTTGTACATGATCTTTTTCCATATTATCAAACTTTTCTTTTTCACGACTAAAGGCTAAGCACTCAACAGGAATATCCTTGTTATTAGTACCCTTTAGCCAATAGATATATCGTGGAAGGACTCCGCCAATCAAACGAACTGTGTTTTCACCGTCTTTGTATTCGTATGCTTCAACTGTATTTTTGATTGCTTTGCCTTTGGTTTGTTTAAAACTAAGTGCCATTTTTGTTTAATTCCTCGTATTTGAAATAAATTTTATTTTCGGTTATCGTTAGTAGCGGATTATGTTTTATTGTGTTAACATTTATATCCAAAAAATAAGATAAATCTAGATGCTTATAGCCATATAACTTATAAAGTAGATAATCTCTTCGACCAGCTAGCCGAATGTATTGAGCTTTATAGACTATATCTGTAGTTTTATCTTCAAATAGTGCTTTTGCATTAAGTAAAAAACTAGTGCCAACTAGGTTACTAAGTGGTTTTACTAAATCTCTAACGTTTTTTGGTGCTATCTTTTTTAGATAATGCAATCGCAAAGTTTCGACTAATTTTCTGGAATCATTCCGTGTTTTAGTCTCAAGTGTTTGTAAGTCAAAGAAAAGTGCCATAATCTAGAACTTATACTATATTATAGCACAGCGGCTATGTAGTTACAAGTTGAATTTTTTAAACCGTTACAACTTCCCAGCCTTTACGCAAGTAAAGACCTAGCCTGTCAGTATTCTGCTTTTTATCCGCCCAGCCTGCAAACTGTATGTCAACAACTATAGGGTCTAGTTTACCCTCATGTGGACGCATAATTCTGCCTACTATTTGTTCTAGCAAACTGTCATTGCTCATTGGTACAGCCAATATTACACAACTTAAAATATTTATTGAGATTCCTTCTGCAAATATTTGGCGGGAACCAGCAATGCACATTTTTTCTCTGTTGAGTATTTGCTCCTTGGCACGTTGTCTTGCTTCAAAGTCTGTTTCCCCAGTAACCAACAAACACGTTTCTCCAACATATTCTTTTACTTTCTCTAAGAATTCTACTCTATCTGCTACAATGAGAACACTATGGCCTCCGCTAATATGCATAGCAGCAAGACCAGCAATAAACTTTCTATAATTGTCATTTTGGGTTAAGTCATTTATCTTTTCAACCCAAGTTGCGCCAGGCCTTAGTGTAAGACCGCTTTTTACTATATGTACAGTAGGATTTATAGTATTAGATTGTGGAGGTTTATATACTGTGTGACCAAAATAATCTTGAAACAGTATATGTTTACCATCTTTGCGAATCATAGTACCACTAAGAGCAATCCTATATCTAGCATGAAAAGCATCTACTGTTCCAGCAAATGTAGTTGCTGGGCAATGGTGTGCTTCGTCTAATATTATAGTTCCAAATTCTTTATTTAGTACATCTAAATTTTTAACTATAGTTTGTATGTTTCCTACTACTATAGCGTGATCTTCAATATCAAACTTTCCACTTCCTATCACACCTGGAGATAGGCCAAATAGTGTTTCTATTTCTTCTATCCACTGATCTCGTAGAGCTGTTGTGTGGGTAATAACTAATGTTTTCTGACCAAATTTCTTAGCTAGGTGCAATGCTGTGAAGGTTTTACCCCAACCTACTAAGGCATTAATAAAACACGTATCTGTAACCTGATCATAAATAATTTTTTGATCGTCACGAAGATCAAATTTTGTATTTGGAAATGCTACGGGATTTAAGACTCTTTTATCAACTAATTCGTAATTTTCAGGAATTAAATCTAATCTGCCTTGTGGTACAGTTATAATGCCATTTAGTAAAGATTTGTAATTTCTAATAGTTTCTACACTTACAAACTTTTTACTACCAGTATCCTTGTGGATTTTATATGTAAGTGTTCGCATAATATGTTTAGTATGCTCCTTGCCAGGATCATCCATATATATTCTATTAGATATTATTGCTTTTGGCATTATATTAGTCTCCAGGTGTCTTTAATTGGTCTATCATAAAATCCGTAAAATATGTGTCCATCACTAAATTCTAGTAGTCCTGCATATGTTTCATACGCTTTAGGTATTTGCATAGACTTAAATCTAGTAGACAGACCTTCAACTTCAATTACACACCCTATGGTTGCGGCAGGTAAAACTTGTTTAATCCTTTTTGTTGTCAGCTTGGCGCGCTTGGATTTTTTATGTTGAAAAACTTGGCCGGTGTTGTCCACAAACCAAGTAGTGCTTTTTGCTAATTTTATTAAATCGGCTAAAAAATAGATAGCCGAGCCTATAGGAAACAACGAAACTTTATTTGCTAATGCAAGTCGTCGCAGTCCTACAGTCGGCTTATCAATGTTTTTGTCATCAACAATTCTGTAGTTACTAGAGTATTTGGCAGTATCTTTATCACTATATTCTGCCATGAAGAAGACTACATTATTATTGATTGTTGGCCTCTTTTCGCCTAGTCTAAATACGGGAAAGTTTATTTCCTGTAATAGTATAGGTTTCAATGAATTTTCCAAAACTGTAGTCATCTCCTATATCTTGGTCTACCCCAATCGGACTATCAGCAATGCTACAACCCCAGTCTTGTTGAGTATTACGTTTCAGTATATCGCAATATTCTTCTACGTGATCCTCTCTAACTAGTGCTACGATAGAGTCGTGGACAAGCATGAAGATTTTTGCGTCAAGCTTTCTAGCGCTAACTTCCTTAGCAGTACCAATAGCTCCGAGTAAGTTAATGTCGCTTGCCAATGATTGGATTTCGCTATTAATACCACTTCGTACTTCGTGGGCGGCAATTCCTTTGTCGCTGGAGAATACATTAGGCAGGCGTCGCTTTCTGCCAAAAAAGCTGTAAGTATATCCATTTTGTTCAATAAATGCTTTACGCGTATCCAACCACTGCTTTAGTTTATTAAATCTAGTAAAATACTGTTTAATATCGCTTTGTGCTTGCTCTACAGGATATGGTTCTCCAGTTGCTTTAGTAACTGTTTGCGATACTTTGCTAGCGCCACTACCATACAAGATACCAAAAGAAATAGCCTTAGCACTCTGACGCATAGCACCATAGTGCTTTTTTACATCTTCTACTTCGCAGGGCAAATTAAACACCATTTTAGCAATTGTGCTATGAAAATCGCCACCACTGCTAAATACTTTTTGCAAGTTTTTATCACCACTCAGCACAGCAGCGTAATACATTTCGGCTGTAGTCAAGTCTTGCGAAACGATCTTGTAACCTGACGGAGCTTGAATGCAACCTTTGATAATAGGATCGTCCCGAGGAATTTGCTGAGCGTTAAACTTACCAGAACTAGACAAACGACCGCTAGTGGTGAAAGTAAGATTAAAATTGGTACGAATTCGATTATCTCTATCAAGCTCCGGAAGAATTTTTTGAATGTATGTATTCTGTATTTTACCAAGCTGCCTCACTTTCAGAATTGCTTTAGGAAGTGGATGCTGTTCACTCAATTGCTCGAGGACTTCCGCGTCTGTTGAGATTGCTCCTGTTGCAGTTTTCTTTCCAGTAGGGCTGAGACCAAGATAATCGAACAAGACGACACGGAGCTGCATAACGCTATTAGGATTAAAAATCTTGCCAGTGTCTTGCTCAAAACGCTTAACTTCATCAAACGCATAAATAGCCTCTTTAGCTTTCTGAATTTCTTCGTCTAGATAAAAATTAGCTGCTTCCATGCGCTCACGACTAATAGGAATTCCTACCTCTTCCATGTCCATCAGGAACAATGTTCCAGGAATTAGTATTTCTTTGTATACATGTAGCAGTTTATCATTTTTCTGCACAATAGGCCAGAATTTTTGGAAAAGGTCGTATGTAACGGCTGTGTCAATAGCAGCATAACGGCTAATAACATCGAACGGAATAAGGTCATAGGTAAAGTCATCTTGCAGAACACCGTTTTTAGCACAGTATTCTTTCTTAAACTCGTCTAGTTCGCTGTCATAGTCCCCATAATCTGTGTATTTGAGAGCCAACTGCTTTAGACCATGTGTATCTGCCTCGTCTAGCACATAGTGCATAACCATAGTGTCATGTACACGGCTACGATCAAAGTCCAGTCCAAGATGATACTTAATCATCTTGTAGTCAAATTTCATGTTGTGGAAGACAATGCTAAACTGCTTAACAATTTGCTCTAGCAGTTGCATACATTCTTCATCAAGGCAGTCTGTTAAGATGTATCTGCCGTGCTTAGATTTATAACTCATGGAAAGACCAAGCACGTATCCGTCACGAGGATATAGTGCCGTAGTCTCCGTGTCTAGTGCTACATATCCTTGAGCATTTGCAATAACTTCTTGGAAGAATGCAACTGCTTCAGCTGTGTCACTGATACCACGGTAATCTCCTTCTGCGGCAGGTCGCAAGGTTCCTTCGATGTACTTGTGGATTTTGTCAACTGCTCGCTGGAAGTCAGGCTTGCCCTCCGGCTTAAAAGCCAGCATAGCAGGATTACTGATAGGAATAAATTTATCATCTACTAATTGTCCCGCATAGTTCGTTACGCTAGTAATTTTAGCGTATTCTTTGGCCGCTTCTGCACCAACTAAGATAACATAGTTATATGGTTCAAGATCAACCTCCAAATCTACGTCTTTTTTCAGTAGTTTGGTGATTGGCTTGCTACTCATGTGATAGTGGTCAAATTCAAACTGAAAATAATCACTATACCTAGTGCGATTGGGTGCTTTATCAATAACTGCGATTTTCATGTGTTTATATCCTTTGCGATACTTTATTATAGCGTATCTTGGCTAAATATTCAAGACTATTTATCAATATACTCTGCAATGCTTCGTATATCTTCTTTGTCTAACTCACCAGGGTCTGTGCCGTCTGGCAAATTTATAATTTCTACTATAAAGCCTTCCTGCTCTATAGTAGGCTTTAGTTGTTGTGCTGCTTTTCTGCCGGCGTCATCGCCATCAAAAAGCAAGTAAATGTGTGTTATGCCTTGTGCTTTAAATGGCAATAACTTTGCCTTGGTTTCGTTCTGTAGAGTATTAGTGCCAAACGCACAGACAACATTTTCTAATCCGTTGTCGTATAAATTCAGCATATCAAATATGCCCTCTACTAAAACCATTGACTTATAACCACTAGGTAAGTGGCTTGGGTATACAGGTATACGAACACCGCTAGGGTAGTTTACATATCTAGGATTACCGTTGCTCATGGTATGTCGGGCTACAAATACAACTATTTTTCCTGTAATATCTTTAATAGGAAATACTATTCTGTCTTGTAACTTTTCTACTTGATTTGTGTAGAACGCACCAAAATGCCGCAAAGTCTGCGGACTAATTCCACGAAACTGTTTGGTATATGGTGTATGTCCAGTTGGCAAATCTAGCCCAGTACCACTAGTTTTTAGTTCTGCTAATTTTTCTTTTAGTGCAGCTATTCTAATTGGTACTGGGTTGGTAAATACGCCAAAAAACTTAAATATGTTGGTTTTGAATCCACAACTAAAGCAGTGTGCAACTCCACTAACTCTATCTACACGAAAGCTGGGATTACTATCCTCGTGCTCAGGGTTTAAACACTTGATCAAGTAGTCACGGCCCGAGACAGTAAAGCCCAGGCCGTTCTTATTTATTAGTTCTAGTACTGGATCACTCATTTATATCACCAAGGTGGTAAATCTGCACTACTATCGTCTTGCCTTAAATCAGGTTGCTCTTTCTTTTTGCCAGCCTTTTTAACTGGTTCTTTAGCTGCGGGTCTGTCCACGGACTGTGGACTAATCCGTAAGGTATCCCAGTCGATAGGACACGTGAATGCCATTTCTTTGCCTCCACGAATTTTAGTGGTTTCAAAGCTAACAGCATTTGTCTCTTTGTCATGGGCTTCCATTGTAAGAGCAATATCGGCTGCATCAAGAATACCTTTCGCAAATCGGGCTTCACCTGTTGCATCAATTTGATACGGCGAAACCATAACCACTTCGTACTTACGTGCCAAGTTCTTAAGCTTTTTGGACACCTCAATTTGTGGTTTCCAATCATACTGGTCAGCACCCTCTAATACAATTTGGTTAATATAGTCTACTACTACAACTTTTAGTTTATCACCAAACTTTGCTTTAGCTTTGCCAATATGCAGGTCAATGCTACTTAAACTCAAGTCTCTGTCGTCAACAATAATCATTTGATTGTCAACTTTTAGTGTATGATTTCGTACTAATTCTTCTTCAAATCGGTATCTATCTCTGTGACGTAAAAAGTTGTGCACACTATCTTCTGCATCACTAAACATTCCTGCTCGTGCTTTTACAACTTTTAGTATTTCGTCATCCGTTAATTTATTCTGTTTTAAATTTTGTAGGTTTACATTTGCCAATATAGACAAGTTTCTGTGCATAACCTCAATTGCAGTCATTTCAATACTAAAGTAAATACTGCTGTTACCACACTCATATTGATTAACAAAAATATTGCTACTAGTAATAGATTTTCCGGAGCCTCTCCTACCCCCAATGAGTACGAGTTCTTGCCTAGCCACGCCACCAAGCACAGCGTCAAAAGTATTATTAAGGCCCAAGTAAACACGTTCTTTTTCCAACTCATCTGGGTGCTGAAACATCATTAGATCAGCCATAGTGAAGACTTTCTCACTAGTATGAGTTTTTTCTTCAATGGTTAGTGCAATATTTGCTAAGTTATCTTTTATTTCATTTGAATCGTAAAGTGGTAGCTTGTCTACAAATTTATCTAGTAGTTTTACTGTTTCGTTCTGTGTATATTGATCTATTAGTGCGTCAAGTGCGACTTCTGCTGAAACGTCAGGAACCTCGGTTAAGCGGAGAGTTGCTAACGTTTTAGACGCTGGTCCCTCCCTCAAGGTTAGCTCTAGATCATCAAATGATGGTATGCTACTATACTTTTCGTAGTATTTATTTATAGCACCGTAAAGGGAAGAATATGCAGCGTCTAGGAATACTAACTTTAGCTTAGCCCAGATTTCTAGGTTTCGCTCTGTTAGTAATTTATTTAAGACTACTGCTGAAGTATCCAAGATTATCCTACTTTCGATTCATTGTCAATAATAACTTGGTCTATAATTTCAGTAACTTTGTATAGTATTTCCTCTCTGAGCTTTTTAATATCTTGTTGATAGGTACCACCCTGCTCAAAGAGTATGCTAAGTTGTTCATGTGTAATAAGCTGTTGTAAGCCAAAATAAATATGATCGTATGCCATTGTTGATTCAGGCATGATTTCTACATTAACAGCCTTACCGTAATTGTGAACAGCTTGTTTGACAACCTCTTCTACGGTAAAAGATTCGTTGTCGTGGTATGTAATGCTAACTTTCATACTTCGACTCCGCAAATAAAAAAGGCCGGGAGCCGTTTAACCAACTCCCGACCTATCGGTATAATACCTGCTAGATTAGGCGGCAGCTTTTGCTTCTGCCTTAGCCTTCTTAGCGGCCCCATCGTAATCGGCAACCTTGATGCCACGACGGGTAAGCAGAGTGCGAAGACCACGCTCAGTCTTGTCAACAGCCTTAGCAATCTCAGCCACAGTCATGCCGTGGATTTCATCACCAAGGGCGGTAACAGGATCAACTTGTTCCTTAGCATGGCTAACACGCTGTGCAGGGATCTTGGCGATTTGACCCTTACGAGTCAGGCTTAGTGCCTTGCCGCGAACGCTGGCAACAGTCTTGTTAAGCGCGCTAGCAATATCTTCAATAAAGCTACCGGCTTCTGCCATTTGGATAAACTTTGCTTCTTCTGCATCGGTATAAGTACGAGCTACTTCAACCTTATCAGCAGGCTTTACACTGCCGGTCAGTTCAAGAGCAAGCAACTTACCCTGAATTTGCTTAGCAGTAAACTTACCGCCTGCAAATTGTTCAGCAATCTGTTTGTATGTCAGATTGCCACTATTGTTGATAACGAACTCGGCCAGGCTAGCACCTTCGTCTTCGGTGAAAGCGCTGGTCTTTTCCTTCGCCATGCTAGCAACTTCAACTTCAAGTTGACGCAGCTTGCTGGCTACGCTGCGGGCTGTAAAGTCCGCACCAAGTGCTTGTGCAGCACGCTCAACAGTAGCTGCGTCGACAGGACGCTGACTACCAACAACACTCATTAATGTATTAACAGCGGAATCGGACCACTTTTTAGCTTTTTCAGTCATTTATATTTTCTTTCAAGAAAGTATTTAAGTTTGTGATTATCGTAATACCGAGAGACTCGGCTTTTTTGCGTTTTGCGCTACCTTTATCTTCTTCGTCTACTAAATAGTCTGTTGTTTTTGTTACAGACTCAACTGGTTTAAAACCAGCTGACTCCAATGCTTTATGCGCTTCGGTTTTAGTTTTATAAGAATTTAGTTTACCAGTTATACATACAGTTTTTCCATTGCTGTTAGTATTACTGATTCTTTCACTACGAAACGAGAAAGGCAAGAACTCTCTCATCTCTTGGAAATCAGTTTCTAGCCAGGTGAGCAAGTTTTCAGTAACTTTGTCGCCCAAACCAGCCTGCTTGCAAGTCTCAAAACTGATCTCGTCTACAGATGCTACTACTTCACACAATTTCTTACTTGCAGTCTGCCCAACTAGTGGGATTGAAAATGAACTAATAACAGTGGCTAAATCCGCACTCTTACTTTTGTCAATTTCATCCAGTAGCTTGGTGGCTACTTTTTCGCTACCGAGTACACTGACTACTTCATCTATATCGAGATAATACAATTCCGTAATATCTGCTAGACCAAGTTTTTCAATTGTGCGAGAACCCATACCCTTAATACCAAGAGTCTTGCAGAAGTGCTCGACTTTTTTACTAAGCTGAGCACCGCAAGCTGTGTTACGACAATAGAGTTGATCATTGACCAATTCTAGTTTGTAGTTACAGCAAGGGCATTCAGTTGGTATAGTGATTCTCATAGTTGCTTTATCAATCTAAGTAATTATTATACAGGATTAACTGCTCGTTGACAAGCTTAAATTTTTCTTACCCCAAGGCAAAGTAAATTTATGCGTCAACTTTGTGCAGGATACAAGGGATAATTTCACCACTACGAATAACGGCTACTGTATCTCCGATCTGCAAATCTAACTGCTCAATAAATCCTGGATTATTGAGAGTTGCTCTGGACACTAGCGCATCACCAATCATGACTGGCTCTAGTATAGCAACAGGGGTAACTTTACCCGACTTACCTACTTGCCACTCTACACCGATGAGTTTAGTTTCCACGTGCTCTGCACGCTCTTTTTTAGCATAGGCACCACGAGGATGCTTAGCCGTATACCCCATATCTAGAAAAGTTTTGTTGTCGTTTACACGAAATACAATACCATCACAAGGGTAAATCTTATATAGTTCAGACTCGTTAATTACACCAAATCCTAGTTGTTTAAGTCTGATTAGATCATCATCAAACTTTGCTTCTAGGTTTGGTTGTACTCCGTATGCAAAGAAGCTAAGAGCCCTGGTTTTAAATTCTTCTACATCTTTTAGATTTAGAGAGCCAGCTGCATAATTACGAGAATTCTCTATATGTTGCGGGGCTACAATTTCACCAGTAATCTGATATACGCCTGGAAGATGTATATTATTTGGTACTAGCCCCTTATGAGCCAATATCTTGTCTGTGATGACTTGTCCCTCTACTCCATCGCCACGGGTTAGAGCGCGCACAAGTGTGCCGTTTACATACAGCAAACTAATTGCAGCACCGTCCAGCTTTGGAGTAATGCACAAGTCTTGAAAACCCTCTAGCGGCCGCTTGCCCTCATCCATATAGTATTTTTGCAAACTATACATTTGATACAAGTGTCGCTCGGTTTTACCACCAGGTCGCGCACCAACAGCCGAGTAGCCACAGCTCTCAGCAAGACGATCAAATTGTTCGTCACTGATGATCGGTTGGCCTGCATAGTATGCCCTGGCCGCAAGATTAAGATATTGTTCAAGTTCTGTCATAGTATATATTATACAGTAATAACCTTTGAGTTTCAACTGTGAATTTTTTCAGCATATCGGCCAATGATTTCTTCGGCCTCACCTTTTGAAACTATGTCAAATAGTCCGTCTAGTAGAGCATAGATGTTTTCCATACTGGCTTCCATCGATACACCCTCTTTACTAGGTACAAAATCACCTTCGTAACTTTGAAAGTATTTGCGTATATTGATATAATACTTTTCTCTGAATTCACTCACAGTGAGCATAAGCTGATAAAACTTATCCTCATTGTGGTAAATCATCTTTTCGTAGTGCAAAACACCTTCGCTCATATTGTTACACCAACTTCTCGTAAATGTTCTAGACTGGCTAGTTCATATGCTGGTTGATAAGCGTTTTGTTGCCAGTTGCCTCGCAACCACACAGCATAAATCCAACCATATCTAGAATCTTGTTTTTCATCTTTAATTACTGCTAGTGTATCATATCTTGCACTATACACCACTTCGCCAATCTTAAATCGATCCCGTACTGCCCCTTCAGGGATTAGTTGAGGTTTAAAGTAGCTGTGTCCAGCAACTCTGATTGGCACGCTGTAGTCCTCTAGAACTTGCTTTACAAATCCTGGGCTACGATAAATGCTTTTGCTAATACCATCAATTGGCTCGCCAGTCAAATACTCGCCAATAATATAAGTCAGCTCGTCTTTTGTTAGTGGCTTGCCGCGCTTTTCTGCCCGAAACTTTTTGTCGCGAGCTTGCTTGTCTTTGTACTCTTGAATAATGGTGCCAAGACGAGTTGTGTTGTAGCTCATACCCAAAATCTGACAGGCGTCTTTTTTGGTAATAGGCTTTGTGCCTTCTTCGGCCGGCTCTAGTAAACGGATAACTCTAGCAATATTTGCATCAGTCATCAGCTCGTCTTCTAGCTCACTACGCTTTCGTTTAGCCATCGTCGTCTCCCATCATCTGTTGCACAAGATTTCGCAAATCTTCTATCTCTTGAGCAGCCTCGTCTAACAAGTCTGCTATCCTATCGGGCTTATTTTCCTGGACACTTTTGCGACCAGGAATTTGTCGCCGTATACTAGCACGAATGCGTAGTCTGTCTACAATATCTTGATCCATAGTGTTGTCCATAAAAAAGAATAGGCGGCACTGGGCCGCCTACGATTAAGCCTTGATAACGCTAAGCAGATAAACTGCAGCCTTGCCGGTCAGCTTGCTAAGAATGTCCTCGTCAATAGGAGCACCCTTGGCTTCGATAGCGGCACGGAGTTCAGCAATGCTAGACTCTTTAGATACACGCTTACTGCCTTCGCCAGTGGTCTTGGCTTTAGTGCCACCACTAGAACTTGCGCCAGGGTCTTTCTTAACATAAACGCCAGCTTGCACAAGAACCATGCGTACGCCGTTAGGCGACATTTCGATTTCTTCTGCAATGTCCTTGATAATTTCGGTGCTGGTTTCGGGAGTAGGTCCTGCGCCCTCATACATTTCAATTACTTTTGCTTTGAGTTCGTCAGTCCACTGAGTAGTTGTAGCCATTTGTTTCCTTAATGAGTGTTGTTTGTTTGTTTGATATTTCCAGTTTTTACCAGATCATATTCAATTAGTTTGTCGTATGCGGCACTATATGCTAGTGCTAGTAAGTATAGTTTATCTGTTGGTATTAAGCTGTCCGGCAGATCAGACGGCGAAGAACCATTTGCAATAGATATTTCTTCTATTTTTTGTTTTAACTGTAATCCTAGTTTAGCGGCTTCTGCCAGTGCCGTACTGTCCCAAGTTCTAAACTTTTGTTTAGACATAATCGGTTTTTACCGACTGCATCTGCTCAGGGATAAACCTACGATAGTTATGCTTCAAATCAAACTGCTCAAGCAGTCGCATAGTTTCGTCGTGTTGTGCAGCTTTCATCAAACTGAATTCACGGCAAAAGTCGGCAAATTCTTGCTCAGGCATTTGTGATACATCAATACCTTCAACATACTTGCAAGGTTGCTGCAGTTCAATTACTGCGCGATCAGTTTGCGAGCCATCACTTTTTGTGTAAGTAAATTCAATAAGTTTCATTGTGTGGTTTCCGTGAGTTGTCAATATATTATTATACAAGTTTAGCGGCTTAGGGTCAACTGTAAAATTTTTAATCTTTTGCAAATATACTGGTGCGAAGCCCACGCCTAAACTGCTCGGCTTTTGATTCGAACAGTATTGGCAGAATTAAAAACGGGGCCATAATACAACCAATAACAAGATAGATTATAGCACTCATTATAGGGTATTTTGTAAACTCATTTTCAATACCCTCGCTTTTAGCTTCACCTATAAGTGGCAAAAAGAATAATATGCAACAAGTAATACTAGTAGTTAGTGCAAATAAGATATATAGTTCAATCAACCCCATACAAGATTACCAAGTTTGTCGTGAGCACGCGCACCTAGTTGAAAGGTAACTCTGCCTTCAATTTTAGGATTTTGTCTATTCCCGCGCAAACTTAGGGCTGCACTTTGCACCTTTTCATTACTACTAAACAAGTCGTGGCTTGCCAGACCTGTAAATAGTTTGAATAGCTGAGCTACTCGAATATTAGTTTTAGACCACTGTCCGTTTGTTCCAGGAGTTTTTCGTCTATAGGTAATATTCTTTAAAGCCTCTGCTAGTTGTAGATTATTGGGATGTAGTTTTAGTAGCTTTTTTAGCTTACGCTCACGGTTAGTTTTCCAACGGCTATTTGCTTTATAGTTGCTGTAATAGCCCTGTTTAGATTTGCTAGCAGTTTTTGCCATTATTAATTATAGTCAGTTTCTTCTTGATTTTCTGCATCGTAAACGACTGTATAGCTATCTTCATTGATAACATAAGCTTCTTCGTCGCTTTCAATGCGCTCTTCTAGACGGCTTCGGCTAATAACCATATTATGATTATTATAGCAATAGTTCAGAGCCTCTACTAGTTCAGGAATTTGTTCGATGCTGATTGGGATGCTACGATTACAGCCATCAAAAATCCTTACTTCATCAATGCCGCCTGGATTAGTTCCGTGTTCTACACCTTGATAGAACCACAAGGTTTCGCCGTCTTTTTCAATAGCAAATACGCCTTCGTCGCCGAATTCATCAACATCGTGCGGGTCTGCTTTGCCAAAATAAATCTTCATTGTGTGTCCTTTACACTGGTTAAGAATATAATATTATACTAAATTTACAATAGTTTGTCAACAAAATAATTTTGCAACAAAAAATTAATTACTACATTTGTTCCTTGCTTAGTTGTATTTGATGCTCTTCTGCCTCTAGTCCTTCATAGATTAGGTTGTGTATACTAAGGTATCCTGCCAACTGAGCAAGCATATAGCTTTGTGGACCAAAATCAAAAACATCATACAGAACATAGCGATAAGTGCCACGCTTTTCTACTTCGCCTTTGTAAATACGTCGTACTACAGAACAAAAGGCCATTAGTCTCTGGTCTTCGGTTAGACTATTCCAGTAAGTTTCTTGCTCTTGTTCCAAGGCCTGAACATACTTATCAAACTCTCTAGCAGTTTCATCTAGTTCTTTTTTAATTTCTGAATTTTCCATTTTGTGTCCTTGGTAGGCCGGGTGTGAGTCGAACACACCACCAACGGATTATGAGTCCGCTGCTCTAACCAGCATGAGCTACCGGCCCAGTAATTGTTTCATTATTTTTTCACGCTCGTCGCGACTCATATAAGCCCAACGCTGAATTTCTTCTATGGTACGCTTACATCCTATACAATACTGCTGCTTAGGGTCAAGCTTGCATAATTTTATACAAGGTGTTTCCATAATAAAAAATCCCCAAACTAGTATATATTATACCAAGTTTGGGGATACAAATCAAGTTAATAATTTGGTACCCGGTAGTGGGGTCGAACCACTGACCCACGCCTTGTAAGGGCGTTGCTCTACCACTGAGCTAACCGGGTATTATTCGAATTCGTAGACTTCGTAATCTTCTTTGCCTACGCCACACTCAGGACACAAGAAGTCATCGGGAAGAGTTTCCCACTTACCTTCCACTTCTTCGTCATGCACATGGCCGCACACTACGCATACATATTCACAGTTACTCATAACGACTCCAACTTCTGCTTATAAGCTTCGGCATGGCGTTTTTCTACTTTTGCCAGTGCACTAAATCTACGTTCAGCTTGGTACAGTAACTCTTCAAATTCTTCAGCATGTTGCTTAGACTCTTGTGCTTGTAGTTTAGCTTCTAGCATAGCTGTTTCATCGCCTTCTAGCTCTGCTTCCTCTTGAAACTTCGGATACATTTCTGTATACTCATAAGTTTCGCCCTTAATGGCAAGTTCTAAACATTGGCGAACTGAGGGTCTACCTACTAGTAGTTCTAGATGACCCCAGGCGTGTTTAATTTCCTGATTTGCTGTATGCTCAAAGTGATCGGCAATATCATGGTAGCCGTCTTCACGAGCAATCTTGGCAAAGTATAAGTACTTGATGTGTGCCATGCTTTCTCCAGCCAGCGCACTTTCCAAGTTTTGGAGTGTTTTACTAAACATTATTTTTCCTTTGTGTTGTGTGGTGCGGGGTAAGAGAATCGAACTCTTAACTGAAGGTTGGAAGCCTACCGTTTTGCCATTAAACTAACCACGCTTGGTGCGGGCGAGGGGATTCGAACCCCTGTCCACTGGTTGGCAACCAGCGATAATAACCAGGCTATACGACGCACGCTAAGTATCGTCTGATAAATCTATCAGTTCTAAATCTAAAAACCCATGTTCGTCAATATACCAGTGTATAAAACGTTTTGGTGGAAACATCATTATGTATTGCATAATTGTTACTATTAATTACCATAACAAAGCACACTACCCAAGCTTGCATTTGCCCGGCCAGGCTTTGGCAAGTAACCCGCGGAAGGCTACAGTCGCGAACAGCTCCGCATATATTGATTAAGTGGCAAGTAGTGTGCTTTATTATGGTGCCGGGTGAGGGATTCGAACTCTCGACCTACCGCTTACAAGGCGGTTGCTCTACCACTGAGCTAAACCGGCATGGACTCGACGACAGGACTTGAACCTGCATAAAACGGATTTGCAATCCGCTCCCTAGCCATTCGGGTCACGCCGAGTTAGATTTGTTTATTCCGAATGCACTGCTCAAACGTTGCCCACAGCTTTTCAAACTTAACTTCGTAAATTTGCTCTAGTCCAAGAATATAATTTGCACGCTGGTCTTCGTCTAGGTTTTCCTGAGCATAGTAGAAGTTTTGAATGTCTTTGGTTACATTCCAGCACTCCATAATTTCTTGTTCCAGATCAAAGCGGTCTTTTTGTTTAAATAGTGTCATTTTAATTACTCAATACATATTTTAGTCTATCAGCTGCGTAAGTTGCTGCAAATGCCTGTGGTTTGACTTGTGGTTCTAGATTACACATTCCTCGAATGTATCCTACGGCTTGCTGCACTACTTGGTGACTAGCAAATCTATCGCTAGGATTTAAGTCAAGGTGTACTTCCACATGGCGATCTTGTAGCACCTCACTTAATTCATTAAATAGGTCTGCTACTTTATAAACTTCATTCATCAATCTAAGTGCTGGCTTATTCTTTTTTTGATCCCAATCCGGCTCTCGCTGTACATATCCAAATACTTTACAACCGTGCCGTCCATCAATGTGAACTACTACTGCAATAGTATAGTCTACGTGCCATTTTCCATTGTGCACTACTCTTTCGCTATCTGCCCCTAGATATACTTTAGTTTCGGGACTCTGTTGTTTAATAAACTCTCGTACTTGATTAATGTCAAATTTTTTCATAATGTGTGGCTGGGGATGATGGACTCGAACCACCGAATGTCGGAATCAAAATCCGATGCCTTACCTGCTTGGCGAATCCCCAAGTGTTGCAAGGAACTCTTTGCACTGTTTGATCCACAACTGTGTTGTGATATTATCTTTGCTAAGTGGATCGTGTTCAAACATCATAAGAACCCACTCGCACATTTCTTTAGTGCGTCCGTGATATGTTAGCATACTCACTCCTTAAATGGCTCCACTGGCTGGGATCGAACCAACGACCAATTGATTAACAGTCAACTGCTCTACCGCTGAGCTACAGTGGAATAATACTATAATATAGTCCCCATTAGGGAACTATATTGCAATACTATTCTGAATGTGTATATCTATTGAGTATGGACTTAAATAATTGCTGAAGATTTTCCCTTGATTCTATAAATTGTTGATAACCATGCGCTCCGCCAGTTGATAGACCAAGTGCTGCAGCACCTAAGTCATCGGCAGCTTTAATTATTAGTTCATAGTCTAGTAGTTTTTGTTGTTCACACCAATTGCTCATACCTGTGATTGTCCTGTTATGTGCCAACTATCATTAAATATTAGTGTTACTGATTCATATGGTGACTGTAGCACTAACTCGTCACCATCATCAATTTTTTCGCTGTTCGGAGTAACTATAAATATTTTATTATTGCCAAGCTTCTGCTGTGCTTTGATTATAAATACTTTGCCAATAGGTGGATTTGTAGGTAGTGTTATAGTTATTTTTTCTTTATTTAGAACTCCTATATAGCAATCTTCATTGGTTACTTGATAATTTGCTGTAATAATCTTTGTGCTAACTGTGCAGCTACAATCACCACTTGGTCCTGGTGGCCCTGGAGGACCTTGCTCTCCTTGAGCACCGTGGCTACCAGTTTCACCCTTTGGACCTTGTGCACCAGTTGGTCCCTGTGCTCCTGCTGGACCGGGTGGGCCCTGTATGCCTTGTGGTCCCTGTGGCCCTGGCTGTCCACTGCCGTTGTTGATAATAACATCATTGTCTTGTGTGCCATGTGTTGCAGGCAGTATAGGTGGCGGCGGAGTAAAATACCAAGGCGGTAAAAAATATTGATTTTGATACATAGATAACTCCCCTAAAGGCCCCAACGCTTGTAGCATTGGGGCCAACACAGAATTACCTAATATTTGTGTTTGTATTTGCTGGGTTAGCGGTTTGTGTTCCGCTACCAACATTGATAGCACTGTTGGTGCTGTTGATGCTTTGTGCAAGAGCCCACAGGTGGTTGTATAACTGTCCCCACTGTTGTTGCTGTTGCTGTTGCTGTTGCATCTGATTGATGTTGTTTGTGGTTGTAACCTCAACACCACGAGCAGCATTTTGACCGTCAAGCTTGGCTTGTAGGGCAATTACGGCCGCGTTAGCGTCACTGAGCTGACGATTTAGGGTCGCTTCATACTGTTGTACTAGTAGAGCACGAGTCTTTTCGCCGTCTTGACTGATGTCTTTGCTTAGCTCGTAACGATTTTCCATTACTTGCTGCTGAACACCGTTGATTTGTGCTGTTAGTGCTTGAGTTGCTGCACTTACATTATCCTTGATGCCTTGAATAGCAATAAGGTTAGCGCTTGTACTGCTGCTAATAGCATTTGTTAGTTGACCAGTTTGTGTTGCATTGCTGGTTTCAACTGTTGCTGTGCCTAGCGCAACACTCTTGTCGACTGCGCCGATAGCTTGCATCAAACTCATGTTAGCTTGACTCTGCTCAGGGGGGCTTCTTAATGCAGCAGCTCCGCCTGCACCATCTGCGCCGAATAGGTTTCCGTTGTTGCGTAATAGACTTCCTAGGATAAGGCCTCCAATAAGACCGCTTCCTCCAAAAAGCCCATCACCGCCACTCATCATCATTCCTGCTGGGGTAATACTTTCTGCCATATAAACTCCTTGTTTTTATAATTATATTGGAGAATACAGCAAGGGACACTGGCAACCATCCCTTGCCAGGTTTAGACTACTAAACAGTAGTCATAGATTTTTTAGGAATAATACTATCATAGTGATTCATGGTCAATCTCACACCGCCTTCACACATTTCACTAATGCGCTCAGCCATAAAGTGTAAATCTTCATCACTGGTAGTATCTTCCCTTATAAATTCAAACAAACGCAAAATAAGCGGAATGCTCAATCTGCAACATTCCGCTTCTTCCAAGAATTTAGTTTTCATAATAGCCTTGTTATTTTTATAATTAGCCATAATAAAGCACACTAATTAGTGCGCTTTAGTATGGCGACCCTGAGGGGTAACGATCCCCTTCTTTATGCGTGACAGGCATATGTGCGTCCGTGAACACTTCAGAGTCAGCTATAATGACCACTTACTTGAGCCATTATATACTTATATACCTCAATTTTGCGAGGAGTGTGTAGTAAATCATCAGGTATTTCACCATCAAAAGCCTTGTTAGGCGTAGCCCACCAGCGCTCTACCAGCTCTTGTGAGCCTAGTAAACTTAGTAGGATTTCATTCATAGTTTGTTTCATATTGGTACCCCTGGCCAGAGTCGAACTGGCACGCCAAAAGCGGGAGATTTTAAGTCTCCTGTGTCTACCATTCCACCACAGGGGCGTATTGGTGGGTGTGGTTGGAGTCGAACCAACAGTGTTTACCCTGCGGGACCAGATTTACAGTCTGGGGATGCACACACCATAGCATCAACACACCCTATACTTCCACTACACCAGCATCATATTGAATCAATATTCTATTAGCTAAACTATGTAGCTTATCAATATCACGCTTACTACAGTATGGGCCTTGATATATTTGAAAGTCTTTACCACCATCCCACGCAGCCAGTGCTTCTTGCTTAGTTTTATAGTGTCTGCCATATGCGGGCAACAAAAACATAGCATTATAAACTTGAGCCGATGCGTTCATGTAGTTTTCCTCTCACTAAAGACATATTATATCACTGTTAAGCAGTACAATTCAAATTAAAATTTTGGCATCCCGCCAGGGACTCGAACCCCGACCAACAGTTTTGGAGACTGTGATGCTGCCATTACACCAGCGAGATAATATTTATAACGATATAATTTCTTTTGATTCTAATAGTCGTCTACCTGGTTGCATACCTAGTAGAACATATACTTTGCCAGCTGTATCCATCATTACTAAGCATAGTCCAGCCGCATTAGTAGTACCTGTTTTACTTACTAGTAATGGTGGCCCACTGCCTATTAGTGGATTAGTATTAGCTATTTTAATTGTAGACTTATTACTAGTTAGTTTAATACTTTCAGTATTGCTAGCCTCTATAATTTCTTTATAATTGCCAGCTTCTTTAGCCAGCTTTATTAAGTCTACTGCAGTACTAATATTCATCGGACTTAGGCCGGTAGGTTCTACAAATTTTGTATTTTCCATACCCAGTTGTTTAGCCTTATCGTTCATGTATTTTACGCAAGTGCTACGTCCCCCAGGAATACTATTGCACAGTAATTCTGAAGCCTTATTGTCTGATTTTATTAATGCTAGTTTTATAAGTTGCTCACGTGTAAATTTACCTAGTTTTTCACCTAAATTTTGTCCGTGATCTAGAACAGCCATTACCGTCATTAATTTAGTAATACTAGCAATACTGCGTTGTTCGGAAAAATTACTGCCTATAGATACATTACCATTAGTATCAGAAACTAACCAGCTTTTTGCATGTATGTTGCTAACATCAGCAAAACATACTCCAGTACCTAGTAGCAGCCCTATAAGTAGTAATTTTGGTTTCATAGCGATACCTACTTACTGTTTTGTTGTGCTTCTTGTGTTTCCTGATTATTTCTAGTATTACGTTCTTCACGTTCGTCAAATGCGGCTAATACGCAATCTTCTGTACTTAGAATATCTTGAAACTCATTTTTTTCAAGGTCTCTGCCAAATATAGCATCCCAACGATTAGTCCACTCTTGATGACTTACGCTGAAAGGTCTTGGCTTGCTGCCTTTTCCACCATCACTCATATTATCCTTTCTTAAGCCAACTAAAAAGGCTTAGATTTGATAGCACTACTACTAGCAAATCTAAGCCTTAGCTTAGATGTAGTTTTGTTGTGTCGGGATAACTACCAACCCCGTGAGCGCAGCCCATCCTGTTTTCGCGTCAGCGGAGGCAGAACGGTATCTTTACATACCGATTGTTACAGGTCTGCCAACTGGTTGCAGAGGCAGGATTTGAACCTGCGATCTCCAGCTTATGAGACTGGCGAGAACGTCCTAGCTTCTCTACTCTGCTATTTTGGTGGTATTACACCAGTCATGATATATGCTTCTAGCGTTTTGGCTAGAGTCATAACATCGGGCATGGTGTACATTTCTGGTACAAATTCTTTATGATCTGCTAAAGTCTTTCTACCTGCTTTTACTGCATCTTCAAAGGCAATCTCGCCAAACTTTCGTTTTAGCTTATGTTGATCGTCTAAGTATTCCTGTGCAGTTTCTAGCAATTCTGCTCGTAGCTCTGGTAAATCCATTAGTATCCCGTCCTTATTATTGTTATTATTGGGAACTACTTGTTTAATTCCAAAAGTTCTGATCTTTATGCTGCTGCCAGAGTCTTTCGGCTCTTTCTAGATCTTGGTGATCTTTTGGCTGGTAGTCATTGATAAAATCTTCTAGTGAGTACGGCCTAAACAAGTGCTGAAGATTAAGCCATAATTCATTTAACATCTTTGACAAACCCATACAGTTCCTTTGCCTTGCTGACAACTTCATCAAAGCTGTACATTTTTGGCATATACTGTTGCCAGTCACTTTGCACTTTTTCGCCGTTTTTTACAAGCTCGTCAAAAGTTTTACGTGCAAATTCTTGGTTAAGTTCAAACTGTTTTTGTAGGTAGTCTTGTGCCATTTCTAACATCTGGGCACGAATTTCAAAAGGTGTCATAATACTCTCCTGTGTTGTGTGTGATGGGAAGTTTATTTTAGCAGTTTAACTTCCCTGTACTGCCCCCGTAAGCTATATGAAAAATCGGGGATTTAATACATTGGCTTCTTTTTAGGCGGCTTCTTGGAGTTTTCTTCCATTGGTGGTTTCTTAGGTTTTGTAGCCATATCAGTTCCTTTATTTTCACGAGCATGAATAGCGCGCTCAGCTGCCTGACACGCGCTCAGTGTATCGAACTGGCAGTTGCCGCGTTCGCCATATTTGTACTTACCATTACTACACTTATAGCAAGGCATAGTTAATCCAGTGCAGGTATTTTGGTTAGAGTTTTTACTTTGTGACCAACAATGGTGTCTGTGGCCTCATACTTGCCATCACTGTTTGGTCTGTAAACACGAATCAATGCGCCTGGATCGTCAGGTGTGCCAGTAATTTTAAAGCTGCTACCAGGTACCTGTTCTTCACCATTAGTGATTACTTTGGTAACCTTACCGCGAGCTGTACCGCCACTGCTATTCCAGCTAACGCTGTCTCCGCGTTTAACTTGCTTAGCCTTTTCCTCAATACGACGCAGTAGTTCGCTGTACTGCTCTATTTTTTGTGTATAAGCGTGCATGCTTACTCCTTATATGGCGGATAGTATAGGATTCGAACCTATGAGCACACTTTCATGCACTGACGGTTTAGCAAACCGCTGCCTTCGACCACTCGGCCAACTATCCAACTGTGGTAGCCCCGGAGGGACTCGAACCCCCACACTCTGCCTTATCTAGACAGCGCTATGCCGAGGTATAAGCTCGGTTCTTTAACCAATTAAGCTACGGGGCCTTTTGTAAACATACCTAATACGCTTACAAAAGACTCCCGGCTCAACTTGTTAAGCTTCTGACGCATCTGCTTGTTGGTCTTGCGGTGTGATCCCGCCTTCCGGTTGTGTGCTAATACTACAAACGGATTCCGTTGTTTTGGTTTCTTTAGTTTCACAATCAATCCTTTTATACTCGATAGGTTTAAATTCAGGTTTAGTTGTACTGTACCAGGCTGGCACAAATGTAGCACCCACTGTATACTGACCCAATGAATTACGCCACATACTGTGCTCCTTGTTGGTGGAGGATGGGAGGATCGAACTCCCAACTCATGCTTGCAAAGCACACGTGTTCCCATTAGCACTAATCCCCCATTTAGTGTGTGCACTGTTTACTGCCCAGACCGCTAAGCCTGTGTCCCAAGTTTACCGAGCTCATGACACTCGCCTATGCTTAGGATCAATCTATACCCACAAACCTTCCTAGGTGTTTATGGTCTCAAGACTGCAAAGCCCCGAAACTAAATCGGTATTCTAGCAATGCACACACTAAATGGTCCGAGTGGTGGGATTCGAACTCACGACCCTCTGCTCCCAAAGCAGATGCGCTAACCAGGCTGCGCTACACTCGGATATTTAGCTACAAAAGCTCGGCAAGCTTTTGGCTTGCCAAGTTTTTCTGTTTTGATTCACACATTATATCAGCCTTGTCTAAGAAAGTCAAGGCCCACTTATTTACTTCTTCATTCCAGTAGTAGTCGCTGTGTGCGCGTAGCTTTGCACTGGTAAAGCCCATGCGCTTGAGTTCTGCCAAATCGGGTTTTGTGTTTGGGCAGTGGTCGACCAAACAATCTTCACGGCTGACAGAGTAGTGAATGGTAGGCCTAACTCCGCGCCATGAATCCCAAACGGGTTGAAGTTTAGGGTTGTCTGCTGCAATGTATTCTCCGGTATTGATCCAGTGATGGTGTATGTCAAGTACAAGCGCACAATCTTGTGCAAGCTCAAGACTAGCGTCTAAGCCCCAGGTGTACTCTGCGTTCTCGATAGTAATACAGTTACGTGCTTCGCGACTAAGCTTTTTTAGAGCCGCTTTAATTCCACTAGGTCCTCGTTTACCGCCGATGTGAACATTGCACTTAAAATCCTGAAACTCTCGACCAAAGCCCATGTAGCGGATGAGGTCGCAATGATACTCAAACTCAGCAATACTGTTGTCAACAATTCCGTCATTTTCTGATGCCAATACACAAAATTGACCAGGGTGAAAACTGGCCTTAATATCATTTTGTCTGATGAGTTCACCGATCTCACCATAACCGCGCTCTAGTGCGCGAACTACGTCTGATTCAAAATACCACCACATCCAGTCTTCGTGAGTATAAGCAGGGCAAAGGTCACTGCTTAGGCGAAACATACGCTGACCCTTTGGCTGTTTCGCTAGCCAGTTGATTTGCTGTTTTAGTGCTTGAATATTGTGTTCCAATACCATCCACAGCTTTTCAACACTTTTGTCGCGTGTTTGGTTGTTTAACCAAGTTAGTGTAGTTGTTTTTGTATTCAGTTTAGGGTCTGCTTTGTCGTGTTCGCTTTGAATCTTACACGCAAAGCCAATTCGTTTAATTTTCTGATCGAACATTGTATTCTTCTAGTACTTTAATATCCATATTTTCTCTGTTTTGCCAACTCATCAACACACTACGACTCAGGCCAGTAAATCCGTACGCTGCTTTATAGCATACATAAACACTGCCGCTGTAGCCGTAAAATTCAAAGCGATTGTGAAACTCTTCCATTCGCTCAATACCGCTATTGAGTTTCCAGCTATCGCTGCCAGCAAATCCGCCGTACCATCCTGCCAGCACTTTGTCAATAGTTTCGCTGCCGTAATTAATACGCAACACTACCCACTTATCGGGAGTATAGGTACTCATTTTATATAAACTCCGTAAAATTTTTTGTAGTCTGTAAATTCATTAATATCAGGCCATACAATTTCATGCGGGCCGTAATACCAGGCGTCATTGACATTTTCTGCTATGTGCACAATGTTGGCGTGCTCAGGCAAGTATACCCCGCCCTCGTAGCCACTAAGCACGACAGGCAGGGTAGGGTCAAATTGTTGTAGTTTGTTTATTAGTTCTTGTACTGTCATTATACACTAAATAGTATTGTGTGTCAAGTTAATTTTTATGGGTACTGCTGTCATTTTAAAGGCAATCGTGGGCGGCCTACCTTACAAGTGCATTATACGCTACACCAAGCTACCTAGCGTTCCAAGCTAGTGCAATAAGGCAATCTTCTCCCTTAGCAGTTAGGGTGTGGAAACTCTTTTGCATTGACCCATAAAAATTAACTGGTGCCCCAGGCGAGACTCGAACTCGCACGCATTTCTGCACTGGCTTCTAAGACCAGCGTGGCTACCATTACACCACCGGGGCTTGAAATTGTGGCGTCCCGTGCGAGATTCGAACTCGCGTGAATGCCGTGAAAGGGCACTATCCTTGGCCACTAGATGAACGGGACACTATATTTTAGCACAGCACTAGCCAGTTGAATACAGCCGACCAGTCTTCCTTATCAGTGAAGTGCTGTGCTAAAATATAGGCACAGTCCCTAAACTGTGCTATATTGTCTTGTTACTATTGGGCGACGGCCCGCACTGTATCTTAAATACCCTAGCCAAGTCCTCTACAGCGGCGGAGGCCATTTTATATCGCAACCACCAAACTACTAGGGATTGTGTAGGTTGGTGTGGCGGGGCTTATTAAACTTGTTTGTCAAACTTACTGCCGATTTTATCTTGCTCGATAACCTTACCATGACTAGTATAGATTAGCGTATGATACTCGTACCAGGTTTTGTGAGTTCTAGGATCAAGCATTTGTCGTTGTACTTCTACAAGCTGCCTATCCCTTACCCAGCGCCATACGCGCCCAACGCTTTCTACTATCATAGTGTAGCCTTATACTCACGGATACGCTCGGCAGTAAGACTTGCATATTCGCGGAACTTATCACGGCCGTACTTATCATAAGTGTCATTAGCAATCTCTTCTAAGCGCTCCAGCTGCTCTATGCTAATCAGTGAGCACTTGATGTATCTTGACATAAAAGCAGCAACTAAAAACTCTTTGGTATATCCGGCCATGTTATTCTCCCACAGAACAGACTATATTATACAACACAAAGCCGACTAAAATCAACAAAAGATTTTATGGCCTGACCAGAGGGATTCGAACCCCCGACCGATAACTTAGAAGGTTATTGCTCTATCCTGCTGAGCTATGGTCAGTAATCTCGTTGGGGTTGATTGAATAGTTGTAAATTAAACTGTTCAACTAAACTGGGTTCCATGTACTCATACTCATCAGAAATATTTAGTACAACACTCTTGGTAATTAGCTGGTAGTGTAAGTTAGCCTCATTTCTAAACAAATCAAGCGAGTCATTGTAGTTATCACTACACACAAATACGATCTTTTGTGCCCACTGGATAAGATTTGCAGAAATAGGAATCAGCGCCCACGCTACAGCACTACCACAACTACGAGCATTTATGCCCCGAAGGGTAGCAAGGCGGGCACCGGTCGGGCTTCGCAAGAGGCCAGCACTGCACACAAAAAGCCAACGAGGATCACTACCCTGAAACTCATTATCATAAGGAGCTGTTGTGCTAAAAATGTGTGCATTTTTTGTACCTTCCTTAAATGGTTGCGTTCCGTACATAACATTTTCCTTGACTAAAGATAATATTATACGCTATTTAACACAACTTTTCAAACTAAAATTTATTTAGTTTATTACCGCAAGGTCTGGCAACTGCTGTTTAATAGTTTCTTGTAATGCGTATTCCATATACGAATATGTATTAGGAATATTTAGTACTTGAGATTTGGCTTCCATAGTACTCAATACATTACTATGCTTTTCACTTAGCAAGGCAACTGTTTGATCGTGGCTAACTTGGTCTAAGAATATAATTTTTTCAGCCCAGTATATTAAAATAAAAGATATTGGTTGTAGACAATTGTTGAGATCGCTGCCAACAGCCCTAGCATTTATTCCTATATTGGTTGCTAGAGCCATTGCTGTAGCACTGGCTACTCTGCCAGTTTGGTCAACAAACAACCAGCGCCTAAAGTTTCCTTCTTGTGGTAGCTGATGTCTTGGTGGTTTAGTCATCCAAGAATAATCTATAGTATCTAAAATTGTTGGTGTAGTTGCCATTTTATAGTCCACTTATACCCAAACAAACACTACAGATTGGGTTGTTGTCCAAATCCTGTACTGGTTGCTTAGTCCAAATATCACAGTGTGTACATTGAGTTATGTACTTTTCCAGTGTATATACATCTACACTTTCATAATCTATACCTAGTTCTCTGCAAACTTCCCACAGCGGTCTACGAGTACGATCTAAGTGCTTTGCTAAACGTTTGTACATTACGGTTTATAACGGTCATCTAACTCTGGATGAGTTTTTTGAAATTCTAACAAGAACATTATGCAGCACATAGCGTGAGCTAGGTGTGATAGCCCGCTTTCAGGGTCTAAATCTTCGCCAGCGTTAAATGCTGTAATGTGTCGCATAGCAGCACTCATGGGCCTGCTCCAAGCAAACCCCTTGCGCCAATTATGTTCTGCATACTTGTCTGCACCAAATTTGAGCACTGCAGCTGTTTGGTTAAGTGCTTCTGTACTCAGCAAGTGTAGTGGCAGTTTATCCATATCAAATTTCATGGCACTGCCTTGTGGTTTGGAGTCCTCAACCACAATATTTAATTCTAATTGTTCAAAACTTTGTTCGTCTAATTTAGGCATGTTGAAAAAGGGCGGTTGAGCCGCCCTGTAAGGTTAGTTAACTAATCTCAATTTGTTTGGGCTTTTTAGCCTCTGGCATTTTGCGTTCTAAGTGAACCGCAAGAATACCGTTTTCCATTTTTGCACCAGCTACTTCCATGTATTCACTTAGTGCAATT